>JFJP01038287.1_pt1 | contig 20744 bp, 18 predicted proteins | sample 431651 | NCBI WGS metagenome assembly JFJP01 (sample SAMN02602958, study PRJNA72255) | Microbial mat metagenome, whole genome shotgun sequencing project. | biome: fresh water; feature: sink hole; material: water; isolation source: purple microbial (photo- and chemosynthetic) mats found in...
CCGACTTACCGGCAGGAATGAAAGAAGACACTTCAAGAAACAGGTATTTTCTTTTACCTTTTATCCTGGGCATAGCCGGCATGTTGTACCATCTCAACCGCGACAACAGGAACTGGGGAATAGTATTGCTGCTGTTCATTATGACAGGGGTAGCCATTGTTTTCTACCTTAACCAGTATCCAAATCAGCCAAGGGAGCGAGATTATGCCTATACAGGATCGTTCTATTTTTTCTCGGTCTGGATAGGTATGGGGGTCCTCGCACTTTTCGAAGGTCTCTCAAAGCTCACAGGGGATAAGATTGCTGCTCCTGTCGCCGGGTTGCTATGCCTGTTAGCTGTACCTGTAGTTATGGGTTCTGAAAACTGGGATGACCACGACAGATCGGGTCGTTACCTTGCAAGAGATGTAGCTTTTAATTACCTTAATTCCTGTGCCCCCGGGGCAATACTTTTTACAAATGGAGATAATGATACCTTCCCCTTGTGGTATGCACAGGAGGTAGAAGGAAAGAGAACGGACATAAGAGTCTGTAACCTTATGCTGCTAAATACCGACTGGTATATTAATCAGATGAAAAACAAGACTTATGAGTCTGAACCCCTTCCGGTTACTCTTCCTGTTAAAAAATACTACGATGGTGTAAATAATCAGATTTTCATTGTGGAAAAAACAAAAGATCCGGTTGATATATCAACAATTATCGATTGGGTTAACAGCGATAACAAGGGGACAAAGGTTCAGGTGTCGGCAACGGAAATACTTGATATTATCCCTTCAAGGACAATAAGGATTCCTGTTGATGCAGCCAGGGTACTTGCATCCGGTACCGTAAAAGAGAAAGACGCTGATAAGATTGTTCCTTATATTGATATTAAGCTTAAGGGAAATTCAATTCTTAAGAGCCAACTCATTGTATTGGATATTCTGGCACACAATAACTGGGAACGGCCGGTATATTTTGTAACAGGCTATCACAATGATGCATTTAATCTTGAGGAATATTTTCAGCTCGAAGGTCTGACTTATCGCTTGGTCCCAATAAAATCGCAAAATAAAAGCTGGCTTGAATACGGCCGGATTGATACAGATATTTTATACGACAATATGCTTAATAAGTTTGTGTGGGGAGGAGCTAATGAAAAGGGGGTAAATATCGATTACAACCACACCCGGACCATTATTGTGATCAAGGCACGAATGAATTATGCACGGCTTGCGAAAGCACTGGCTGGTGAGGGGAAGAATGAAAAAGCGCTTATGGTGCTTGATCGTTGCATGGAGGCCCTGCCACTCGAAAAAATCACCTACGATCCATATATGTCCGACATAATTGAATCGTACTTTGCGGCCGGTGCAACAGAAAAAGCCGTTGAAATGACCAGGGCATTCGCCGAATATTATTACGACCGGCTTAATTATTTCCTTAAACAAGAACCATTTATCATCAATTCAGCTGAATATGAGATCCAGACAGCAATACAATATACATCACGCGTTGCCAATGCGTGTGCAGCAAATGGCAACCTGGATCTGGCTGAAGAGATTAATGCAAAACTTGAAGATTACTATGCTGATTATGTAAGAAAACAGCAGGCTGTTTCCAGGTGATACAGCAGGCTTTTTATTTTACAAAGACCGGGATTTCTGCAACAAGATATTTTTCTATCAGAAATAATATCTTTTCAGGATAAATGGGTTTCAGGATATATTCGTTGCAGCCTGCAATATATGCTTCTGTCTTTGCCTGCTCTGAAGAGTAGGCAGTAATCATTATAACCGGGGTGTTTCTGTTCTGTTTCCGGAATATTCTGGTACAATCTATCCCGTTTATCAGAGGTATCAGAAAATCCATAAAAACAAGATCGATTGTCTTGCTGTTATTGTTAACATAATCAACAAATTCCTTGCCGTTGGTAAGAATTGTAATGTCAGCACCTGAGTTCTTAAGAATGGTCTCATAATATCTGATGGAGGGCATATCGTCCTCTACAATTAAAACATTTTTTCCAATAAGTTCTAAGTTGCTGATATTCAAAGTCATTTATTGATTTGTTTAAGAAAAGATAAAATTACAATAAGTATAGTGTCCGGAGTTGTCATTTCTCTGCAGTTATTAACATTTTATCAACACGAAGGAATTTGACTTAGGTAAGAGATTTGGTTTCTTGAATAATATTGTGCAATTTCGTATTATTAATCCATATGTTATGTTAAAGTTGAGTAATTATTTAAGAGCATCATTGCTAGTAACTGTGCTGATATTTTTGATGAACAGTGCATTTTCACAGAATGTACTTGATAACTCTTCAAAAGCAGTATTTATTTTTGATATGGCCAGGTATATTGATTACGGACCGGGCTTTGCGGATTCGGCAGTTTTTAAGATTGGGGTGCTTGATGAAAAGTCTGAGCTTTTCTGGGCAATGGGAAATCAGCATACTCAGATATTGTTTGTGAACAAAAGCAGTGGATTCAACCTGAATAAAATTAAGGCAAAGCTGGAAGGACATCAGACCATGCTGATGACCGAGGGCTTTGAATTCAGGGAATCAATGATAAATTTTATTGTTGTTAACGGACAGCCTAAGTTTGAAGCAAATGAAGAATTGATAAAAAAGGCAGGTTTATATGTTGATGAGCTTTTTCTGGGGCTGGCTATTAAAACGCAGGAAGACTGGGAAAAGCTTTTTGTAATAACAGATGCTGATCTGCAGGTTCAGAAGGAGACGGTTAAACAGCAGCAGGAGGAGATTGAACGGCAGAAGGAGGAGATTTTACGGCAGAGAGCCTTGCTTGATAGTTTAGATAAGGAGATCGCCGTCAAGGAAAAAACTCTTGTTGAAAAGCAAAAAGTACTTGCCACACAGTTTAAGCAGATTTCTAAACAGCAGGGAGAAATAACGATCCAGAAGAAAACAATATTAGCCCAGCAAAATGAAGTGCAGGTGCAGAGAGACACCCTTGAAAGGCAAAAAGAGAAGATCTCCCTTCAGGTAGCCCGGATGGATGAACAGTTAGCAAAGATTTCAGAGCAGGAGGATAAGATCAAAGTACAATTGGCTACTCTCGAAAAGCAGAAGCTTATACTTTACTTTGTTATTCTGGCTCTTATCCTTGTTAGTTTTCTGGGGTATTATATTTACAGAGGTTATAAAATTAAAAAAGAGGCAAATATAAAGCTTGAGGAAAAGAACAGGACAATATCCCTTCAGAAAGATGAAATAGAAAAGCAAAGAGACCTGGCTACTGCACAGCGTGACCAGATAGCTTACCAGAAAAAGCACATTACTGATAGTATAATGTATGCCAAAAGGATACAGACGGCTCTTATTCCATCACTTGAGCTGTTTAGCGATAAACTCGAGCATTTTGTGTTATACAAGCCCCTGGCTATAGTAAGTGGTGATTTTTACTGGGTTAGCTCACGTGGAAATCTTCAGATAATTATTGCTGCTGACTGTACGGGCCATGGTGTCCCGGGAGCATTTATGAGTATGCTTGGTGTAAGTATGCTAAATGAAATTGTGAATGGGAAGAATATTGTTATGCCTGACCAGATAATAGAAGAGTTACGTACCGGTATTATTAAAGCGCTTAAACAGGTGGCTGAAGAAGAGAGTATTAAAGATGGTATGGACATTGCCGTTTGTGTAGTCGATTTTGATAAGAACATACTTTATTACTCCGGAGCCAATAACCCGCTTTATCTTATTCGGGGAGGTGAATTGATTCATTACAGGGCCGATAAAATGCCTGTTGCAATTCACTATAAGATGGTTCCGTTTACCCTGCAGCAGATTGAACTTCAGAAAGGCGATGCATTCTATATCTTCTCCGATGGTTATGCAGATCAGTTTGGTGGGCCAAAACAGAAGAAATTTATGTCAATGCAGCTAAAAGAGACACTAATTTCGATGGCTGGAAAACCAATGCTTGAGCAGGGTGAGAAACTAAATGAGATATTTGAAGAGTGGCGCGGCGAGAGCTCTCAGGTTGATGATGTTACACTTATTGGTGTAAGGTTCTGATTACCTGCATTCCCATTTTGCACTTCCCAAAGCTCCAAGATCTATTGTTTTGCCATCGATGGCAAGCAGTTCAACATCGCAATACTCTGCCTCAGCATCTTCACGTAAAAAGGTGCCGGACTGATCGTAATAGACCTTTTTGCATGTTTTACAATTAAGACCTTCGCAGGAATTTACAGAAACGGCAATGATGATAAATGCTGCTGCGCGTAGAAGATTTTTTTTCATTTCGATTGAATTTCATTTCAAAGATACTAAACTCTTTTCTTATAGGTGAAAATATTGATAAAAAGGTTGCATTGTCGATTTTTTAGCTGAGGATATGCATCAGTTTGTTAAATTGTAAGTCATTAATGCAGGAATGAAAATATTTTTAACTTGCAAAAAATTAGTGTCATGGAAGATTCAAGAATGAAAAAGCATGTAACCGTGGTAGGAGCTATCCACATTGGCTTCGGTTTCCTCGGTCTGGTAGGAGCTGTGGTTGTCTTCTTAGCTCTTAATTTCGCGAGGGGGATTGTTGCAGAAGAAGAGGTACCCGTAATGGTACTCAAGATCCTGGCTATTAGTCTTCCTCTGCTGATCGGCTTCATGTCGACGCTTGGGCTGGTTGGGGGAATAGGTCTTCTTTCAATGCAGTCATGGGCCAGGTACCTGATAATAGTTGTTGCAGCGCTGGGCTGTCTTAATATTCCGATTGGGACCCTCAAAGGTGTTTATTCAATTTGGGTGTTGATGCAGGATGAAACCATAAAATTGTTTGAAAAGAGATAAGATTTCAAAAATATATTGTTGCAGAGACGTTCAATTTGAACGTCTCTGCTTATTTTTGCCAGTACATTAATTACATGGTTATGGCTGAAGATAATAAGATCATTTTTTCAATGTTCAGGGTCGGGAAGGTATTTCCACCTCACCGACAGGTACTTAAAGATATTTCACTCTCTTTTTTTCTGGGAGCAAAAATTGGAATTATAGGTCTTAACGGATCTGGCAAGTCAACCCTGCTTAAGATTATTGCAGGAATGGAAAAGGAATACCAGGGTGAGGTTACGTTTCTTCCGGGTTACACCGTGGGTCACCTTTCTCAGGACCCTCTGCTTAACGAGAACAGAAGTGTTAGGGAGATAGTTGAAGAGGGAGTAAAAGACATTGTAGATACAATTAAAGAGTACGAAACAATAAACAATAGTTTTGGCGAGCCTGAGGTTTATGAAAATCCTGATAAAATGCAACAGTTGATGGACAGGCAGGCCGTTCTCCAGGAAAAAATTGATTATCACGATGGATGGAACATTGATCATAAGCTTGAGAGGGCAATGGATGCCCTTCGTTGTCCGGAGAGTGATGCCAGGGTCAATGTGCTTTCAGGAGGAGAAAGAAGAAGAGTTGCTTTATGCAGATTGCTTCTGCAGCAGCCGGATATTCTTCTTCTTGATGAGCCAACCAACCATCTCGATGCCGAGTCGGTGCAATGGCTCGAAACAACACTCAAGCAATATCATGGGACAGTGATCTGTATTACCCACGACCGGTACTTTCTTGATAATGTTGCCGGCTGGATACTTGAGCTTGACCGTGGTGAGGGTATTCCCTGGAAAGGCAATTACTCTTCATGGCTTGAGCAGAAAGCAAGAAGGCTTGAGGCTGAAGAAAAGGGAAATGTGAAAAGGAGAAAAATCCTGGAGCGTGAGCTCGAGTGGGTAAGAATGTCACCAAAAGCCCGGCAGGCTAAGTCAAAAGCCCGGCTGGGAGCTTATGAGAACCTTTTGAACCAGGATGTTAAACAGAAGGAAGACAAGCTTGAGATATTTATTCCGAATGGTCCACGGCTTGGAACAAAGGTTATAGAAGCAAAATCAGTTACCAAGTCATTCGATGATAAATTGCTCTTTGAGGATCTTGAATTCAGCCTTCCTCCAAACGGTATAGTTGGGGTTATTGGTCCGAACGGTGCGGGCAAAACAACTTTGTTCAGGCTCATAATGGAACAGGAGAAAGCAACCAAAGGGACCTTTCAGGTTGGAGAGACAGTTGTGCTGGGTTACGTTGACCAGGCACATTCAGCTATCGATCCTGCAAAAACTGTTTATGAAGTTATCTCTGGCGGCCAGAATGATGTTATGGTTGGAAACCGGCTTGTAAATGCAAGGGCTTATGTGGCCCGTTTTAACTTCACAGGAGCCGACCAGGAGAAAAAGTGTGGTATTCTGTCAGGTGGGGAAAGAAATCGCCTGCACCTGGCTCTTACGCTTAAATCCGGGGCAAATGTCCTTCTTCTTGACGAACCGACCAACGATATTGATGTAAATACACTAAGGGCGCTTGAGGAGGGCCTTGAAAACTTTGCAGGGTGTGCGGTAATAATCTCACACGACAGGTGGTTTCTCGACAGGGTCACAACGCATATGCTCGCTTTTGAAGGAAATTCAAAAGTTGTATGGTTCGAAGGTAATTACTCCGATTACGAAGAGAATCTGAAAAAGAGAGTGACCGATACTACTCCCGCAAGGATCAAGTATAAGAAGCTGGTGTAAAAAGTTTTGAAGAGTAAGTGTTTATAACTGAAACTCCAGGGCTTTTCTGGTGACTTCCGGCGTTGTAAGTCCCCGGTCGCCAAGTGCTTTCCATTTCCTCTCTTCAAATCTTTTGACAATTTTATCAATTGTATACTTTTTTACACCATAATCAGAGAGTCGTGTTTTTATTCCAAGCGATTCAAAGAAATGTGTGGTATTCTCTATTGCTGCAGTAATACGTTCTTCTTCAGTACCTTCGCTTATGTTCCAAACCCTTTCTCCGTATTGCAGTAACTTGGCTTTCTTCTCTTCTTTCAGAGCTTTCCATAAACCGGGTAAAACAATTGCAAGAGATCTTGCATGATCAATTCCATGAAAAGCAGTTAATTCGTGTCCGATTGAATGTACCGACCAGTCACCCGGAACGCCGCATGAGATAAGTCCGTTCAGTGCCATTGTTGCGCTCCACATCAGGTTCGACATTGCTTCATAGTTTGCAGGATTGGCATATACCTTAGGGCCTTCTTCTATGAGGGTGATCAGTATTGCTTCAGCAAACCTGTCCTGGATTGGGGCATTTACAGGATAAGTAAGATATTGTTCAATTACGTGAACAAAAGCATCAACTACACCGTTGGCAACCTGCTTTTGAGGGAGAGAGCCGGCCGCATCAGGCAGCAAAATTGAAAACCGGGGAAAGGATGAGGGTGATGAAAAAGCTAGTTTTTCTGTTGTTGATTGTCTGCTTATAACGGAATTTTTATTCATTTCAGTACCGGTGGCAGGGAGAGTAAGCACAGTGCCAAATGGCAACGATTCTTTTACAGCAACAATTCCCGTAAGAATTTTCCATGGGTCGCCATTTTTCCAGAGCGCTGCTGCTGCGATAAATTTTGTTGCATCAATAACCGAACCTCCCCCGGCTGCAAGAAGGAAATCAATCTTTTTCTCGTGTATCACCTGAACAGCTTTCATCGCTGTTTCATACAGAGGATTAGGTTCAATGCCTCCGAACTCTGTGACATCGAAGTTTTTAAGTGCATCTTTTACTTTGTCATATACACCATTTTTGAAGATGCTTCCACCTCCATAAATTAACATTATCTTATTTCCTGCCGGGATCTGAGAGGCGATCTTTAAGATCTGATCCTTTCCAAAGAATACCTTTACCGGGTTATAAAATTCGAAATCTTTCATATGCTGAGAAATTTAAAAATCGGATCAATATAACAATTTAACCCGAAAAAAAGTTTACAAGTGATGAAGAAGTTCCTGGCCCCGGAATAACATTATTAAACAATCTAAGGAAACCTGCCGCTTAACAAATAAATAGCCATTTTGCTCTGAAATGATTCAGTATGGTTTCAGAAGGGCATGAAAGAATAAAGCGCATTCAGTAATTATATCACTGTTTGCGCTTTATTTTCAGTAGCCCTACCAGGAATCGAACCTGAATCTAAGGTTTAGGAAACCTCCATTCTATCCATTGAACTATAGGGCCGGATTTCTGTCGCAAAAGTATATTTTTTTTTTGTCATAACAAATCTCCGGCCCGGCTAATCGCAATGCAATGTGCAGAAGCGCGCCAGGCCAGGTTCTTCGCTCCCCCCGGGACCCGAAAGCTTTCGGGAGGGGTTAACGAAGAACCGTAGCGGAGCAGAGCCCGTAGAAGCCAAAATCAATTTATTTACCCCAGCCCCAAGGGGAGTAAATTGATTTTTGCTGCGCCGAATTCACTAGCAAGCCAGGCTAGGTTCTTCTCTCCCCCTTTGGTCAGGGTAAGCAAAGAACCGTAGCGGAGCAGAGCCCGGCGAATACAAAATCAGTAAGCTATTATCTCTGATTCCTGATAGTCATAAAAAATTAAATTATCTTTGATTTTGTCAAATTATTGTTTTATGAACTGGATAGACATCACCATAGCCGTTATTCTCATTCTGTCAGCAGTAATGGGATTTATTAATGGCTTTGTAAAGGAGGTAGCAGCCCTGGCTGCTCTTATATTCGGCATCTGGGGTGCCATAAAATTTTCGGGTTTTACTGCCGGTAAACTCTACGATTACTTTGATATGTCGGGGCAATACGTTGGGATAATTGCTTTTTTAATCACTTTCGGGATTATTGTTGTTGCAATACATTTTATAGGGATACTGGCAAACAAACTTGTTGACGCTGTTGCGCTCGGGTTTCTTAACAGGATCCTTGGAATTGTATTTGGGTTATTAAAGTCCGTACTTATAATGAGTGTCTTCTTTGTGGTTCTGAATGCCATCGATTCACGAAGGCCGTTTCTGCCGAAAGATCTGTTGGAAGAGTCAGTTTTTTTTAATCCGATATCTGATATCGCTCCTGTGATATTTCCTATAATAGGCGAAGGTGGTTTTACTCAAAGCTTCGACCGGTTTAAAAAGAAACCTGAGGATGTTCCTATTTAACCCACTTTGTTATCTTTGCAATTCGCTAAAAACAGTATTATGAATTTTGTTGATGAACTGAAATGGAGAGGCATGATACACGATATTATGCCGGGAACTGAAGAATTACTGCAAAAGGAAAAAACCAGTGGTTATATCGGATTCGACCCAACTGCCGACTCGCTGCATATTGGTCACATGGTACAGGTAATGCTGCTGCTGCATTTTCAGAGGGCCGGACACACTCCAATTGCTCTTGTAGGCGGTGCAACAGGTATGATAGGCGATCCTTCCGGGAAATCAGAAGAGAGAAACCTCCTTGATGAGGCTTCGCTCAGAAAGAACCAGGAGGGAATAAAGAAACAACTCTCCAGATTTCTCGACTTCCGGTCTGAAAGTGCAAACAGAGCTATTATGGTGAACAACTACGACTGGATGAAGGATTATACTTTTCTTGGTTTTATAAGAGATATAGGAAAGCATATCACGGTTAACTACATGATGTCGAAAGACTCTGTTAAAAAGCGAATTGGTTCCGAATCAAAAGAAGGTATGTCGTTCACTGAATTTTCATACCAGCTGGTGCAGGGCACTGACTTTTTGCATCTTTACAATAACTATAACTGTAAGCTGCAGATGGGCGGCTCTGATCAGTGGGGTAATATTGTTACAGGGACGGAACTTATCAGACGAAAGAGCGGAGGAGAGGCATTTGCTTTGACATGCCCGCTGATAACAAAATCGGATGGGGCTAAGTTTGGTAAGACAGAATCGGGAAATGTATGGCTTGATCCTGAAAAAACTACTCCTTACCAATTCTACCAGTTCTGGCTCAATGTATCAGATGAGGATGCAGCAAAATACATAAAGATCTTTACAGTACTTGGGCAAAAGGAAATAGAAGAGATAGTTACTGAACACAATAAAGCTCCGCACGAAAGGCTGCTGCAGAGGAGACTGGCTGAAGAAGTTACGGTAATGGTCCACTCCCGCGATGATTATGATGGCGCGGTGGAAGCCTCGCAGATCTTATTCGGAAAGGGTACAACGGAATCGCTAAAAAGGATGAGTGAGAGCACTTTTCTCTCTGTTTTTGAAGGAGTGCCCGTTTTCGATATTAAACCGGAAGTAATTAACGCCGGTGTTACAATTGCTGACCTTTGCGCAGAGCATACCCAGGTATTTGCATCCAAGGGTGAGCTGAGGAGACTTGCCCAGGGCGGCGGGCTAAGCCTGAATAAGGAGAAGATCGAAAATGGTGAGGTAATGATTACCCGCGAGATGCTTCTGAATGACAAGTATCTGCTGGTACAGAAAGGGAAGAAAAACTATTACCTGATCAGAGTCAGCTGATAGCTATTTAATCAGATCAGCAACAATAATAGAAACATCGTCAAAGGTGGAAGGGTTATTGTCGGGCAAACCAAGTTCCCTGATCATGGCTCTCATATTCTTTTCTACAGGTTCTGTATTTGATATATTCCTGATTATAACTGCTGTCCCGATATCTTTGCCATCTTCTCCTTTAAGTTCCGAAAGTCCATCGGTGTAACAAACTAATTTAGAATAGTCGCTGATAACAATTTCTGACTGCTTAGGGTGCGGAATTTCATCGAGCATGCCAATGCCAACACATGAAGGCTGAAGATGTTTTATATCTCCTGTAAATGTATTGTAAAGTACAGGTGGATTGTGAGCTGCATTTAAGTATTCCAGGATCCTTGTTTCGTGATCGTACCTTGACACAAAAAATGTCAGGAATTTTTCTCCGCCGGCATTTGCAACAACAATTGAATTAAGCTTACTTATAAGCGTTTCAAGGCTAATGTCGTGAGTAAACAATGCTCTGAGACTTGCCTGGAAATTCGACATAAGTATTGCGGCAGAAATTCCTTTTCCGGATACATCTGCGATGCATAGTCCGGTTTTTGTGTCAGATAATTTTATGCAGTCATAATAGTCACCACCAACCTCATAATGAGGAAAGTAAAATCCATTTACAACGATTTTGGGGTTTACCGGCATCTGGCTATTATCGGGGATCAGCAGCCCCTGCATTCGGGCCGCCAGCTCAAGCTCCTTCTTAAATGCTTCCTGCCGGAGGCTTTCCTTGAATAACCTTATATTCTCTATCGCAACTATTATTATGCTTGAGAGTGTTTGTATGAAATTCAGGTGTTTAAGCACAGGGCTCATACCCTCTCCCTCTTCTTCTATATCGCCGATAAGAACAAAAGCAAGGTGTATATTGTTATTATAGACCGGAACAATAATATCCACACCTTCGAAACCATGTTCGGGCGACACAAAAACAATCTCTGTGATATGCAATAGACTTTTCTCTACATCTATCGATTCAAGTTGCCTGGAAAAGCCTCCGTTTAAAATACATTCCCAGGTATCGGAACGCTTGAAAATAAGGATCTTCCCAATACCGAGATTGCTCCTCAGTATTGATTCATATTTTAATAAAAGGTCCTCAGTAGGCAGGTTGGCATTGATTGATAATGTTATATCAAGCAATGAATCAAGTTTAAATTTTGAGATTTTTAGCCTGTCTTTCTGAACCTTTTTTTCTTCCATATCACATTATAACTTACGACTTGACTCTTTCAACGTAGGTTCTGTCGCGTGTGTCAATTCTGATTTTGTCTCCTGTATTAACAAACAGCGGGACCATTATTATTTCTCCGTTCTGCACCTTCGCCTGTTTCAAAGTGTTTGTAGCTGTGTCTCCTTTTAGTCCGGGCTCCGAGTAGATTACTTCCATCACAACAAACTGAGGAATATCGACCGAAAGTGTAGTTTCAGTATCAGCATGGACTACTATTTCAACACTCAGACCCTCAAGGAGAAATTCATGGTTGTCGATAAGAGATTCCGGTACCTGAATCTGCTCAAACGTTTCGAGGTGCATGAAATAATACCCCATATCATCTTTATAAAGATATTGATATGGTCGTCTTTCCACCCTGGCAAGGTTAACTCTTGTTCCGGAAGAAAATGTATTATCAATTACTCTTCCTGTTTTGAGGCTTTTAAGTTTTGTTCGAACAAACGCCGGTCCTTTCCCAGGTTTAACGTGCTGAAATTGTACAATTGTATAAAGGTCATTGTTGTACTCAATGACTAATCCATTTCTAAAATCTGCAGTGCTCGCCATAAAAATTTACGTTATTCTTAAAGTTTGTATTAATCATTTATCTATAATCTCAAAGGGGTATGCCAGCCCTTCATAGTTTGTTATCTCAACAGTGAAAGCACCCACAAAGATATCAAATCGTATCTTAACCGGTAAAAAATTTTTATCGGCAGAAAACCAGAATGAGACATCTTCTTCAGTTTTAAATAATCGTCCTGTCTCAGTAACAGGATTAAATTTGTAACATTTTATTTTTCCAGCCTTGGTTTTTACTTCGTCAGTACCAATATATTTTAGTCTTATCGGATAAAGTTCATCAGTAAACCATGTCATAATGGTGATAATCTCTCCATTTTTCAAGTCTTTTCTTACCGGCAATACCTGGTTCCTGAAGTAATAAAAGCACGAAAGAATATCATGTATTGCAGGTGGGGCGATATGAATCCCTGTCAGATCGCTTGTAAGTATTGAAGAATCTGAACGGGTTACATGGTCAAAGAGCACTTCATTGTATTTTCTGTACCTTCCTTCACGGATATTTCTTATCGATTTAACAGGCAGTTCTGTGTTAGGGTCAATGTAGCTTTCATAAATATCGAGAACCTTGAAAACAGCATCAGCCATTCCGGTTGTTTTAGCCAGCATCTTTGAGTGCCATACCTCATTCCCGTTCAGGATTTCACTATTCAGCTCCAGTGTTGCGACTCCCCCGGTGATAAATCCATAATGTATGGTATAATCAATTTTCTCCCCGGGTTTATAAGAGACTATCTGGCCCCATCCAAACGATGAAATTAGTACTGTAAATACGGTTATGATCAGTAATCTTCTCATTATCTTTTAATAAACAGCAAGCAGTAATTGTGCCAATTATTTTCCAAGGATATTTTTTCTGGGTATTGAAGTAATAAAATCTTTCAGGTAAAACGGTTCAAAGTAAGCAATATCTTCATAATGGTTGTTTTCGACAGCTTTCATAACCGGGTTTTGCATGTGTGCTGCAGAGATTCTGAAATCATCATAAAAAACTATGTTGCTACGGTTAATAACATCTCTGCACTTTGCGGAGCCGTCGCCAAAAATTACAATTTTATTGTCAACAGGGATGTTGGATAAAAAATCTTCATTAATTATTTCAGCAGCAATCGTTTTTACACTGTTTCCGCAGGAATCATAAATAGCATAATAAACCTCCATTCTTCTGGCGTCGAGCATCGGGCAGAACAGGGTATTTGAAGTGTCAGATTTATTTTCTTCACTTATGCCATGCATTCCCCAGAACATGGAAAGAGTTGTATCAATTCCCACCAGAGGTATTGATGCAGCATATGCAATTCCTTTTGCAACAGATACGCCTATCCTTAATCCGGTATAAGATCCGGGGCCTTTGCTAACAGCAATAGCATCAAGATCTTTGGCGCGTATTCCATTCTCTTTAAGAATATCCTCAATAAAAAGTGTCAGCATTGCTGCGTGTGACTTTGTATCATTGCTTTCTCTCAATGAAATTACCCTGGTACTGTTGCATAATGCGACAGAGCATATATTTGTTGCAGTTTCAAGACATATAACCATGCTTACAGGAGAATTCTGAAATTTATTTTTCCTTGAACAGTTCGTCTTTCTTCAGGATTTCAATAAGTGTGCTGTCTGATAATTTTTTGCTTATTGCGCTGAATGGGGCAGCAATAACACTGTCTCCGACTTCAATGCCAGAGAGAATTTCTATATAACTATTATCCTGAATGCCTGTTTTAACATCTTTTGCAAGAGCATATTTCCCATCGGTAATGAAGACGATTGTACGGATATCCTCATCGGATATTGTCACATTAGTTTTGGTAGTATCAGTACGTGTTGTTACCGATTGAATAGGCACTGTGATTATGTCGTCTTTTGCTTCTGTCTGGATATCAACAGTTGCTGACATCCCTGGCCTGAAAGGATTATTGTCCCCTTTATCAACAAGTTTCTGATACGATTCCGGCAGAATAAGGATCTTAACATCGAAGTTTGTAACCTGATCCGCTGAAACCCCTGTTGTTTTGGCCGAATTTGCAATTTCCGTAACGATTCCTTTGAACTTTTCGTCGAGATAAGCATCGACTTCAATGATTGCCGTATCGCCAAGATTCACCTTAACAATATCATTCTCATTTACTTCGACCTGGGCCTCCATCCGCGACAGATCAGCAACGCGAAGTAATTCTGTTCCTGCCATCAGGTTAGTTCCTGCAACTCTTTCCCCAAGCTCAACAAGGAGCATTGAGACGGTACCAGACATCGGAGCGTAGATAGATGTTTTGGTGAGATTTTCATCGGCTTCTTTAAGAGAAGCTTCAGCGCTTATTACAGAAAACCTTGCAGCATCGACTTCGGCTTTTGCTACTTTATAGGACGCTTCGGTCTGCTCAAACTCTGATTTCGAAATTGTCTGTTCTTCAAACAGCTGCTTGTTCCTGATGTAGGAAAGCTCTGCCTGAAGAAATTGAGCTTCTGATTGTGCAACCCTGGCACGAGCGGAGCTTATAGCTGCCAGCGACCTCTCTTTCTGAGAAATGTAAGTGTCGGGTTTTATTCTTAGAAGAAGCTGACCCTTTTCAACCTGCTCGCCCTCAATTATTGTCAGTTCTACAATCTCTCCGGAGACATCAGGACTTATTTTTACCTCTTTTTCAGGTTGAATTTTCCCGTTAGCAGTAATAGATTCAATGATGGGGCGTTTTTCCGCATTTTCAATAGCAACCTTCACTGTAAGAGCCTTTCCAAACCACCCCTGTTTCTTCCCTATAATTGCCAAAACAAGCAAAACAAGAACTATGGGGAGCAAAATTTTTAATATCTTATTGTTTTTCATGATTCTGTATCTTATTGTTATTAGTTCTTTTAGTTATCAAGATTAAACGGTACCCCTCTGTAAAAGTCAAGTACCTTGGTTTTGAAAATGTATTCGTACTTTGACTGGGCCATATCTGACTGGGCATTGAGGAGTTGTGTTTTCGCAGCATTATAGTCCACAGGCGTTACCATCCCTACGTTGAATTTCTGTTCAGTGTACCTGAACGATTCTTCAGCAGAGGTTACTGCCTTGAGGCTTGCGTTATGCTTTTTCAAAGCTGCAGTGGCGTCTGTGTATGCCTTCTGGATGTTCTTATATAATTGTTTTTTTGTCCCTTCCAGTGCGTAACGGTTATTCTCAATATTTAACCGAGAATTGGAGATATTTTTATTTACCTGCCAACCGTTTAGAATTGGAATATTCAGAGAAAAGCCTATTCCATAATTGATGTTATCATTTACCTGGTCAGCAAATGAATATGGACCGTAAATGGCACCTGTAACAGGGTCAACTCCAAGTAATTTTTTGCGGATGTCGGAGTACCCGGTACTGAAAGAGTTATTCAATGATAATTGCGGACTTCTTCCCCCTTTTGCAATTTTCATATCATATTCGCTGGCTGCCAGTTTAAGTTCTGAACTTTTTATTTCAGGTCTTGTCTCCCTGGCTACAGAGAATATCTCGTCAATATTTCCGGAAATAAGACCGTTTGTATCAATCTTAATTTCCGGGGTAACTATCTCAAAACCCTGAGGTGAAGCCAGCTCAAGCAACTGTGTGATATTAAGAAAAGAGATGTCGAGCTGGTTTGTTGTATTAATATATTGTACCTCTTCCTGTGCAGCCTGGGCCTCAATCTGTAAAAGATTTCCCCTGGCAGCACTTCCCGCATCGACCAGTTTACGCGTTTTTTCTATTTGTTGCCTGGTAATTTTAAGCTGATTTTCCGTTGCAATAACTAATTCTTTATTAAGGAGTATCTGCAGGTAATCCAAAGCAACACTTAATGCAATATTGTCTTTAATATTCTGTAGATCCTGTTCTCCGGCAAGTAACTCATATTTATATTTTTGTATTGAATTATAGTTTTGAAGTCCTTTAAAAAGGGAAAGGTTACTTCCAAGATAGAAGTTATTTGACTGTACCTTTTCCTGATCGGTGAACTGGTAGGTGGTTTCGTCCAAAGCCCGTCCGAATGAATAGTTATGTGATGCTGACCCGTTGATTGTGGGCAATAATTTAAATTTTGAAAGCTCCAGGGAGTTCTTCTGATATTCAGTCTGAATTGACTGCTGCCTGATCTGAATATTATTCTCTATGGCATATATGATACACTCCTCCAGCGACCACTCCTTTTGCTGTGAAAACATTATTTCCTGCGAAGCCAGGAGAATAGTAAATAAAAATATCAGGTACTTTTTCATCATGATTTAGCGGTTTATCAGGTTGTGATGCAGCCAGTCTTTCAGCCTCATTAACAGATCAGGCTGAGGATGCATTATTGAGAATAACAGGACCCTGGAATAGTCAGATTTTGAAAGTAAAAACATGGTTGTTCAGCAATTACATTTATCTATTCACAAGACACAAAAGCGTTTGAAATAAGTTTACGAAGATAAATAATATCTTAAACAGTGTAAATAGTTTCTTTAAAATAGAAAAAAGTTATTAATTCCGGTTTACGCAAAATCCAAAAATAAGTGTTATTAACCGGGCAATGGTCTTTAGACAGGCGATATTTTAAACAAAAGAGATAAATTCAGGCAATAAGGTTAATGACATTAACTAGTTCAGCCATTGTGTCAGGATTTTCTTAAATATTTTGGCTTCTAACGCTAAAATAACTATCTTTAGCGGCTTATTTAAAAACAATAAATTATGTTACATTATAAAGAATTAGGTTTAGTAAATTCGAAAGAGCTGTTTAAAAATGCCGTTAAAGGAGGATATGCTATTCCTGCTTTTAACTTCAATAATCTGGAGCAGATGCAGGCAATTATTAGTGCCTGTGTGGAGACTAAATCTCCCGTTATTCTCCAGGTTTCCAAAGGTGCACGTAAATATGCCAATCAGACTTTGCTGCAGTACCTTGCAAAGGGTGCCGTAGAATATGCAAAAGAACTTGGTTGCGCAATTCCCATCGTTTTGCATCTTGATCATGGTGATTCATTTGAGACCTGTAAGTCATGTATTGAAACAGGTTTCTCATCGGTGATGATCGATGGATCTCATTTATCATATGAAGAAAACGTAAAGCTGACGAAGCAGGTTGTTGACTACGCTCATCAGTTCGATGTTACAGTTGAAGGGGAATTAGGTGTTTTAGCCGGTATTGAAGATGAGGTATCGTCTGATCATACATCTTATACAAGACCTGAAGAGGTTGAGGATTTTGTTAAAAAAACCGGAGTTGACTCGCTTGCAATTTCTATTGGTACATCGCATGGAGCTTTTAAATTCAAGGTAACCCCGGGACAGCTTCCTCCACCTTTGCGCTTTGACATTCTTGAGGAATGCGAACAGCGTATTCCTGGTTTTCCGATAGTACTTCATGGTGCTTCTTCAGTACCTCAGGACATTGTGGCCGATATAAACAAATACGGTGGAAAAATGGAAAATACTGCCGGGATTTCTGAAGATCAGTTGCGAAAAGCTGCAAGCTCTGCTGTTTGTAAGATTAACATCGACAGCGATGGCAGGCTGGCAATGACAGCTGCAATACGTAAGGTGTTTGCCGAAAAACCGGGAGAATTTGATCCGCGAAATTACCTGGGACCTGCACGCGATAAGCTGAAGGAATTGTACAAGCACAAAATTATAAATGTTCTCGGCAGCGCCAATAAAGCATAGTTTAAGAACCTGAAGCAATTTTATTTGGGATAAAGTCCTGGTAAACTGTAAATATTGAGAATTTTACAACAGGGTCCCTAAAAGTTGTCAATAGAATAACATGCAGACAGCCAGTGATATATGCACTGGCTGTTTTTTTTATGTTAAAAACTATTCTTTTTCATCAAACAGCTGATAATCGGTTTTTTTAAATTAGCTGTCATATTTGTCAATAATGGAAGTACGACGAGCCATCTATAAAGAAGAGAGGTTAAGGAGAACAAACAGGCTGTCTCTTATGCTTAATAAGAGGGAGATGAGAGCTTTGGGGATCTACTGTAACAGGTACAGGATAAAGAATAAGTCGGAATTTCTTCGGGAGACAATCATGAAAGCTATACTGAAAAGGTTCGAAGAGGAGCATCCCACATTATGGGAAGAGAGCGAACCGACACTCTTTAATCAGAATGTAGCTCAATAATATTTGGATAATACACTCCTTTTTCTAATTTTACAAATTGCGGTACTAACGCTTCAGATAAAAGAGCTGTAGCAGGTATCGTAATATTTTATTTTGAAAATTAAAGGAAGTTTATTCCGATATAGTTTAATTATGTATCCTGACAGATATTATAATGAGCCTTCAAAGCGTGCCCCATGGATAATTCTGGAGCCAGGAAGAATCTTTATTATGGGGAGGTCAATTCCGGAAAATCCGGGAGATTTTTACCGGCCCGTGCAGGACTGGGTATCAAATTATGTTCAGAGCTCTTCACAAAAAACAATCATAGATCTGGGATTTGAGTACATAAATACCAGTTCCACTAAATGGATCTTTACAATTCTCAGGGCTCTTTCCGACATGAAGGAGCTTGAGTTGAATGCCAGGGTTACCTGGTATTATGAACATGGCGATGAAGATATGTGTGAATTGGGTTTTATTTTACGCTCACTGGTTGATTGCCCCTTTATTCTTATTGAGGTGGATGAGATGAACTCATCACGGTATGAAAAGATAATGAAGAGGACGGTTTAACTTTTCGTAACAGGAGGCTTATCAAAATACTCTTCCTTTGAGCATTTTCAAAAAAAAATTATACTTTTGCAACTCATTTGAAACAAAGTGACCCATGGTGTAATTGGCAACACGTCTGATTTTGGTTCAGAAGAGTTCAGGTTCGAGCCCTGATGGGTCAACAGGAAAAGAAGCGCAAACAGTCAATATATAACTGAATGCGCTTTTTTATTGCTATTATTACTGAAACTATACTGAAAAGGAGGTCAACATCTGCATGAATGTTATAAGAAATCCAGTACAAAATACCATTTTATATTCCGTTTTGAGGGGTCAATATGCTCCGAATTCTCTGGATAGGATACATGAACCGGCTTTTTCCCCGGAATCTGCAGCCTAATTGTAGTCAACAAAAAGGGTAGATTTTTAGACAGTCTGACGGCTCGGCGAAGCCAATTACCAATACCATTCTTGTTAGCCTTAGATTTTTATTCTTTAAATTTGTAAGAAGTTGTCCTTTTATCACCTGATTTATCCAGTAATCCGGTTTCCACAGCTTGTTTCAGGTCACGGCTGGCAGTTGCAGTTGAGATGTCTTTAAAATGCCTCATATAATTTTTTCGGTTAAAAGTCAATTTTCCAATTTTCTCTTTGAAAATGTCAATACGGTCCTGTGATGTTAGATTTACATTCTGATTTGCCAATAGATCCTCAAGGGATTCGTTGATTATCTGAAGCATAAACTCTATGAATCCGGTTGAATCACCTTTATTGTCTGATTCTCCAAGTATTCGATAGTATTCAGTTTGTTTGGTTTTAATTAATGATTCGATTGGAAGGAACTCAAACACTGGCGAATAATGTCTTAGAATCACTGTTTGCCAAAGTCGTCCCATCCTTCCGTTTCCATCCATAAATGGGTGAATGAATTCGATTTCATAATGAAACACGCAACTCTTTATTACCAGTAAGTCTTTGTCTTTTTTAAGATAGTCAAATAATTCCTTAATATGTGATTTTACTACATCCCCGGGAGGAGCAATGTGTGTTACAGTTGATCCTTTAAGAATTCCAACCGACTTGGTTCGGATTTTTCCGGCATTTTCAATTAGTCCATTCATTAAAATTCCATGGGCTTTACAGAATGAAGTAATGCTTGCAGGGTTATAGTTATCAATGTTTTCGTAAGCTTTAATTGCGTTTTTTACCTCAAGGATATCTTTTTTTGGTGCAATTACCTTCTTATTGTCTATGATTGCTGTAACCTGATCAAGAGAAAGTGAATTGCCCTCAATCTCAAGGGAGGATTGAATTGTCTTAATTCTGTTCTTTTTCCTTAATTCAGTTGGAGGTTTGTATAAGTAAGCAGCATTGATCTCACCAATTTTTTGAGAAATAGATGAGATTAGTTGTAGAATTCTACTTGTTATTTGATAAGGAGGTTTCATATCAGATTTTGTATGATACTATCATTTGATACTATCAAAGGTACAAAGAAGTTTGCTGTCAAGTTGTCTCAGAAGAAGGAATTTTTCAATTTAAGACATAACTCGTTTATCAAAGTATAGATGTTACTTAAATCCAGACACTCCACCTGTATTCAGCTATAATTTGCCTTCTTAAGAACAATTGTTGATCAGATATCAAGCATAAGGTTTATGCAATAACCCTTAGGGCCTGGCCTTGATGTGTCATGAAATATTGTTTTTGCAACCCCACTGCCGTATAAAATTGGCTGCAGCAGGCTCGCACTTACCAACAGTGAGGGTTGCGGTTTATGTTGCATACCTTAGACCCATGTATTATGCAATGCAACATAAAAAGAGCATACCCGAACACCTTTTTACCTGGTTCAAATTATTTTAAATTTAGTTTAGACCTCTCTCAAATCTTTTTTTGGTTCTTGTAAATGCAGTGTACTCCCATTCTGCATCAAAATCATTCCAAAATACTCGT
>JFJP01037969.1_pt1 | contig 20737 bp, 16 predicted proteins | sample 431651 | NCBI WGS metagenome assembly JFJP01 (sample SAMN02602958, study PRJNA72255) | Microbial mat metagenome, whole genome shotgun sequencing project. | biome: fresh water; feature: sink hole; material: water; isolation source: purple microbial (photo- and chemosynthetic) mats found in...
GAGGAAAGTATTCTGTTTTGGTATTTGGATTTGCAATAGGAAAATCATAATCTTTTGAATATGTTTTAACAGAGAGGTTGTCAGAACGCCACAATCCCATTCCGTCATTAGTATCATATTTGTACAAATCATTTTGTTTTCCACTTCTCGGAAGAAGATTCACTCTGAAATTTTGCCCTTTTCTATACGTAATTATAAAATCATGAACGTCAGGAATTCCTTTTGAATCATTTGATGCGGCATATCTTTTATGCCAAATTATGTTTCGAATAAAATTCCCACCGCCAAAAATTTCGTCCATCATCAATTTCAAACTTGCCTGCTCATTATCATCAATCGAAATAAAAATAGCACCGTCATCACTCAAAAGTTTGTGAAGCAGTTTAAGTCGGGGGTACATCATACAGAGCCATTTGTCGTGGCGTGTAAGGTCTTCTCCTTGTTTGCCAACTACTTCGCCCAACCAACGTTTTATTTTGGGGTGATTCACATTGTCGTTGTACACCCAGCCTTCGTTTCCGGTGTTGTAAGGTGGGTCAATATAAATACATTTAATTTTTCCTTCGTATTCGGGTAACAATGATTTAAGTGCCTCTAAATTATCTCCGTGAATTATTTTATTTCCACTATTTGAAACGCTGCCATGTCTTTCAGACGATGGCAGGTTAAAAGTGTATTGGTGTTCCAGAATGCGATACGGAACGTCTTGGTGATGATTTACAACTTTTTCTTTCCCTATCCAATTCAGTGTTGGCATATTTTATTTTTTACCGTTAATCATTCGTTTAGCAAAAGTAGAATTTTATTTTTTATTTTTGCAATAATAATAATAAAACGGCTACTTCGGTGTGTGAAGTAGCCGTTTTTTTTGTGGCAATTTGCCTTACTGATTTTTTTTTAATGCCTTTTTATCGAAATATTTTTTTGATATGCACTAAATTTGTTCAACTAAAATATTTGTTGTAACTTACAACCCTATATTCAGAAAAAACTCAATGTCCTTCCCCGTTGAAGTATAACAAATTCAGACCTTTCGATGTTGAGCCCTTCTTGAAATATTGAGCGATTCAATATTAATTTAATACCTTTTTGATTATGAGTAAATTATCTAACCTCCTGTTTAGTTTGTTTCTTCTATTGGCATTGCACGGAAACGGGCAGTTTGTACCCGTTGGAAGTGGTAGCTATACCACCACATTCCCCGGTGTGGATGCAGCCAATCGGAACTCTTACCCAAGTGGTTCGCCCCAGTTGAGCGGCAATGCTGTAGGCAGACCAGTACCTACCAACGATTGGTGGTCGACACTTATCAAAGAAAATCATGCCGATAATCTTTTTAACTATCATTTGGCAATGCGCACTGTAAACAAAGGATTGGTAGTGAATTATGTAGTTCCCGCGTCGGGAGCAAATGGCAGTAGCCAGCCCATGGGTCCCGATGATGAACCGATTGTGGTGGGAGTTACAGGCTTAGATGCCTCGAAAGCCACCGCTGACGATTTTTCGGATTGGACTGTAAGCATCAATTGGACAAACAGCACCAACAATTTTACGGCAACTATAGGAATTGGTATGCCATTTTTGTATTTTACAAAAGCAACTACCGATGTGGCACAAGTAACGGTTAATTTGGGTACTGTACAGATTATCAACGAAATGCTTGTAATTACCAATTCGCAACAAGGAGCTGATTTTGCAGTATATGCCCCTACAGGCAGTACTTGGACTCAAAACGGTACTACCTACACATCAACTCTTAACGGCAAAAACTATTGGTCTATGGCATTTATTCCGCCCACTGCTACCGATATTTCGGCAGTTGCCAATGAATACAAAAAATTTGCGTATGTGTTTCCTACCAAAACCACCGCAAATTGGAATTACAACGAAACTACCTCAAAACTAACTACTGTTTTTACCGTTGAAACAGATGTAAAGGAAGGAACAGAAACCAATGTACTGTTGGGTTTGCTGCCACATCAGTGGGCAAATTTAGCTACTACCTCGCCTCAACCCGACGGATACAGCTATAGCTCCATTCGCGGAGAAATTAAAACACTCAAAGGCAATACATTTACTGTTGAAAACACATATAGCGGAATTCTCCCTACTTTACCCTACACTGCACTCAACAGCGAAGGATTTGACCCTGCGGCACTGAACCAAAAAGTTCAGCAAATGGAAAACGACGGTTTAGCCGAATGGACAGATTCGTACAATCAGGGACAGGAGATGAACCGACTGATACAAACGGCTCGTATTGCGCATCAAATGGGCAACACTGAGGCATTCAACAAATTATTTCAAACCATAAAAAATCGCTTAGAAGATTGGCTGAAAGCAGAATCGGGCGAAATAGCTTTTTTGTTTTACTACAATGCCAGTTGGAGTGCTATGATAGGCTATCCTGCCGGACACGGACAAGACGGCAACCTCAACGACCACCATTTTCATTGGGGATATTTTATTCATGCCGCAGCGTTTATTGAGGAGTTTGAAACTGGATGGGCAAATCAATGGGGCGAAATGATTAATTTGCTTGTAAGAGATGCGTCTTCGCCCAACCGCAACGACGATAAATTTCCTTTCCTACGAAATTTTAGCCCTTATGCCGGACACTGCTGGGCAAACGGTTTTGCTACATTTCCGTTTGGCAACGACCAAGAATCTACTTCCGAAAGTATGCAATTTCACTCTTCGCTCATTCATTGGGGAACGGTTACAGGAAATAAAGAAATCCGCGATTTAGGTATCTATCTGTACACCACCGAACAAACCGCTATTGAAGAATACTGGTTCGATATGTACGACCGCACATTTAAAAACGGTTACAATTTCAGCCTTGCTTCGCGTATATGGGGCAATGGATACGACAACCAAACCTTCTGGACAAGCGACATTACAGCCGCTTATGGAATTGAAATGTACCCTATACATGGCGGCTCGCTCTACTTGGCACACAACAACGACTATGTGCTGAAATTGTGGAACGAAATAAAAGCCAATACCGGAATTTTGAGCAACGCGCAAAATCCTAACTTGTGGCACGATGTAATGTGGGAATACCTATCGTTTATTGACCCCCAAGAGGCTATCAGAATGTACAATTCGTACCCCAACCGACAACTGAAATTTGGAATTTCCGATGCGCAAACGTATCATTGGCTGCACGTAATGAACACATTGGGAACGGTAAAAGACGAAATTACAGCCGATTACCCCATTGCCGCAGTATTTGAAAAAAATGGCGATAAAACCTACGTGGCGCACAACTATTCGACTGCACCACTGACAATTACATTTTCGGACGGTTACCAACTGAATGTGCCTGCACGTACGATGAAAACAAACAAAGACTCGCAAATTTTGGGGACTATTTCCACGCCTTTTGCCGAAGTGTTCAGCAACGGAAGTGCTACATTTTCGGTTACGGTTTCAAACGGAACTCCCTCTAAAGTTGAACTTTACGATGCCGATAAATTGGTTAGCAGCAAAACCGTAGCTCCCTTTACATTTAAAGCCGAAAAACTACCATTGGGTGTTCATAATTTCTATGCAAAAATATACGAAGGTAACTCTGTGGCTGCCACCAATATAATTGCACTTAGAGTGGGCGAACAACAACCATACTCTGGAACTCCGGCTGTAATTCCCGGAACTATTGAATCGGGCAATTTTGATAAATACGAAGGTGGCTCAGGGCAAGGAATTACTTATTTCGATGCCACATCGTGGAACGAAGGCGGTTATCGCCCCGATGAACAAGTTGATGCCGTTTTGGAATTTACAGAAGGAGCTACAGTAGGCTGGATTACGGCAAACGAATGGCTCGAATATACGGTTGATGTACAAACATCGGGAGTTTACGATGTTGTATTCAGATACGCATCGGGAAATACCGGTGGCGGTGGTCCGTTCTTTATCGAAATTGACGGAAATAAAGGAAGCACCGACATAAGTGTTGCTGCCACATCTACCCAAAACTGGACAACATGGGCAAGCAAAACCATTAACAATGTTGAACTTACTGCCGGAAAACACATACTCCGAGTGGTAGTTATCAACGGAAATTTTAATCTTGGCAAAATGACATTTACACGCACCGGCAACCTAAGCTATGTGCCTCCAGTGGCAAATGCCGGAACAAATGTAAAAGTGCTGCTACCCGCCACCACAGCCGATTTGAACGGTTCGCAAAGTACCGACCTATCGGGCAAAACCCTCACTTACGAATGGACACAAATATTCGGAGCAACGATTGCTCAATTTTCGAATAATGCAGTTGCATCGCCTCAAATTTCGAATTTGGAAGAGGGAATTTACAAATTTAAACTTACGGTAAACAACGGTACACATTCGGCATGGAGCGAAGTGCTGGTAATTGTTTCGGCAACCGAAAATTTACTTCCAGCTGTATCTATTACATCACCTGCAAACAATGCATCGTATTTTGCAGGAAAACCCATTGAAATAATTGCAATGGCAAGCGACCTCGATGGCACAATAGCCAAAGTTGAATTTTTTGACGGAGCAACCAACATAGGTGAAGCTACTGCAAGCCCTTACAAAAAAATATTGGTAGATGCCATAGTTGGTGACCATATTATCACAGCCGTAGCTACCGATACACAAGGAGCATCGAGTACATCGGCACCTCTGAAAGTGATTGTAAAGCCAGCTCCCTCGTGTAGAGGAGAAGCTGCAAACGGCGATTATGCTTACGAATTTTCGGACGCAACCAATAACCCTACTTTGACTTTTATCCCTATTAAGGGCAATGCCGGAAGCCCAACGTGTATTTTATACATTGGAACTAACCCGAATGACCTGCCCGGAAAGAACGTTACACCAAACACTCCGGTACAAGTAACTGCCAAAGAAGGCGAAACGGTGTATTTCTACTATACCTATTCGTACGACGGACTGGAAAAAAATACTGCCGATGCCAAACACTCTTACGTAATAGGTACTTGCAGCTCAACAGGTTTCGGACAGAATGCAACCTTAAGCGAAATAAAAGTGAATAACAATTTGGTAGATGGTTTTACACCCGCAACAACTTCTTATACAGTAAGTTTGCCCGAAGGAACTACCATAGTACCCACAGTAACCGCCACTACTACCGATGTAAATGCAAACTTTACTTCTACAGTGGCAACTGCCATACCCGGCACTACTACTATTGTGGTTACTGCCGCCGATGGTGTAACTAAGAAAACATATACCGTAAACTTCACTATTTCAACAGGTTCGGTAACTGCTGCGCCCATTCCAACTCACGATGCTGCAAATGTAAAATCATTGTTTAGCGATACATATACCAACCTAACAGTGCAAACATGGTCGGCAGCATGGGATGAAGCCGATGTAGCCGATGAAGCCGTTGCGGGCAACAATATGAAACTTTATACCAATCTCGAATATGCAGGTATTGAGTTCTTATCACCCACAGTGGATATTACCAATATGACACACTTCCACATGGATATTTGGACTCCCGAACAGGTGGTGCCAGCTTCGGTATTCAAAATTAAATTGGTTGATTTTGGTGCAAATGGTGTATGGAGTGGAGGCGACGATGTGGAGCATGAACTTACATTTACTCCTTCATCGAATCCTCCACTTGTAAGAGGAGCATGGGTAAGTTTTGATATACCTATTACCGATTTCACCGGTTTGAAAACCAAAAAGAATTTGGCACAAATGGTTATTTCGGGTTCGCTAAAAAAGGTGTATGTGGACAATGTTTATTTCTACACCGCAAAATTGGAGGTATCTGCCACCACTTTGGCGGTTGCAGCCGTAGCCAACAGCATTACTACTTTCAACATTACATCGAACACCGCTTGGACTGTTGCCAGCAGCGAAACGTGGTTAACCGTAAGCAATGCTACAGGTTCAAACAATAGCATCATAACGCTTACCGCAGCAATAAATGCCACTACCGCCAGCCGCACAGCTACTATTACAGTTTCGGCAACAGGTTTACCGTCAAAAACCATTACCGTAACACAGGCAGCCGGTACAACCTCCATTGCCACTTTGCAAAACAATTTAGACGTAGCAGTGTATCCAAACCCAACGGCAGGAAGCTTCTATGTAGAATTGAAAAACATTCAGTCGGAAACCACCATATCGGTAATAACTTTAACCGGTCAGGTATTGAAAACCGTAAAAACAACACAATCCGTACAACTGATGGAACTGAATATTGCCAAAGGTTTGTACTTTGTTGAAATACAGACTGATAAAGGAAAAGCGGTGCGGAAATTAGTAGTTGAATAATAAAATTGAATATACGTTTCCAAAATTCTGAAAGGGTTTTGGAAACGTAAAAAAACTGGGGAATAAAAAACGGCTACTTCACTCCGAAGTAGCCGTTTTTTTTTTTGGCAATTTGCCTTATTCGCGGGGTATGAGCATATAAGGTAAGTCTGTCATTTCCAAAAACTCGCGTCCCATTTCAAGCATATCGTCATCGTAAATATCGTAGTTCCATTTCACATAAATTTTTATTCCGCTTTTTTTCAGGTTCTCCAAAACAAGCATCAGTTCGTACACCGATTTTTTTGAAGCGCTGTTTATATAGTTAAAATAAAAATCGCACACAAATTCATCTTTCATTTTTGTGCCGTTGTCTTTCAACCATTGAATAATATCGTGATAAAATTTTGTTGAATTTTCGGGATACGATGCGCCATAAATGCGCAAAAGCGATTTATCTGGTTCTATCCGAACCGAAGGCTTGTCTTCTGATGCCTCAATATATATTTTCTCCATGTGAATGTTTTTACTTACAAAAGTGGAACATCGAATGATTTAAACAGAGTGAAATTCTGTTTAAATGAAATTGTTTTACAAAAATGTTGCCTAATGCAATTTTGATGCAAATTTCTTTATCAAAATCCGGCTACAAAAATACACAAAGTATGGATAGAATAAACGTTTTATTAATTTTTTCTGTAATATTCTTTTCAATTCAAACAGTTTCTACTTTTTTTACTATATTTGCGTAAAGAAAACCAATAAAATTACTCAAAAAATAGCCTTAATTATGCTACGAAAATTTATTCTGATATTTTGTTTGTTTGTTTTTGTTATCGAAACAAAAGCACAAGACCCGTATTATACTCAGATGTTTGCAACCACACTGCAAACCAACCCAGCTCTTGCCGGAAGCAAAGAGGTGTTGCGTGTGTCGCTCGACAGCCGCTTGCAGTGGCGAACGGCTTTGTATGGCTTGTCTGTCAATAGTTTTGAATCGGATATTGCTCTCGGTAGGTTGGGAGTGGGGATTTCTGCCGAATACGACCGCTTGAAATCTATTTTTTCGCACACCGATGTTGACTTGGCTCTGTCGTACCGAATTGGAAATCTGAAAAAATTTATCATTCAACCCGGTGTGAGTATTTCGTACTTGCATCGTAGTTTGGATTGGGATAAACTGGTGTTCTACGACCAATTAAGCCCCGGTGGTGGGCTTATTACCGATATAACCGATGCCATACAGCCTTACGAAAATGTAAATGCGTTTGATGTAAATGCCGGTTTGGTAACTCATTTTCCCATTCAATTGCGGCGCACTGAGCCTATGTGGTTCAATTTGGGAGTTGCCATGCATCATATTCCCGACATAGATTTGTCGCATCTTGGAATTTCAGAAAATATTTATCCCCACAAATATATATTGCATGGAGGTTTGCTGGTTCCGTTTTACAAAAAAACCGAAACTAAGCATCACGATGTAACCGATTTTTTTCTGTATCCCAACTTTCAATATACGGCTCTGGGCAATTTTAGTACGGTGGATTTGGGTGTGCAAATGTGGCGCAAGCCTTTATTTGCAGGCTTAACAGTGCGCACATTCAACGAGTTTTACAACTTTCAGAATGCCGACCAATTGTGTTTGCTTGCTGGTTTTGAGTCGAAATGGGGCGAATTTGTATCCTATCAAATTACCTATAGTGTAGATTGGGCTTTTACGTCGGTTTTGGAGAAAAATATTCCGGCTTTTACAACGCACGAACTTTCGGTGGTGGTGCTGTTTTCGCCCAAGCGTGTGCGCGATTGCATTTCAGAGCTTGAATACAAAGGCAGGCATTTCGATAACAATTTGAAAACCAAAGAACGCCACACCAACGAATATCGCTGGTATGATAGCGAAAAACTACAGCGCCGATTTGAAGGCGAATGCCCTCCCGCTAAAGGTCGCCGAAAGGTGGCGCAAGATGTAATGCCGGTGTTCTATCCGTTTGAGTTGCCGGTTTATTAAAAAAAAGAGGCTGTCTAAAAAAATTGACAGCCTCTTTTGCATTTATCCGTTTCTTTGTCGGTTGAAACGTTGTTCGGCAGCGTTAAGAATTTCTTGCAGCATATTGGTATAAGTCATTCCGGCAATTCCAGCCATTTTTGCAAGGTGTCCGTCCCAGCACCAACCCGGGTTTGGGTTCACTTCCAGCAGCTTAGGTATTCCACACGAATCGAGTCGCCAATCGAATCGGCTATAATCGTGGCATTCGAGTCGTTCGTATAGTTTTATACACTGGCTGATAAGAGTTTTGTGCGTTTCTTCGGGCAAAGAAGCGGGAATGGATTTCAACGATTTGCAGTAAGGCGAATCGAGCAGCCATTTTGCCTCGTAGCCACAAATTTTGGGAAGTTCATCGGGCAAATCGCTGTAATCTTCCTCAATTACGGGAAGTACAGTGTATGTTTCGGGCGGATTGCCAATGATACCTACCGAAATTTCGGCTCCGGTCAGAAATTCTTCAATCAAAATAGGCTTTTCGTATCCAAATTCTTTTCTGATTTTGTTGATGGCAAAATCAAGTTCTTCAATGGTATTTGCCACATTTTCTTTTGTGATACCAAAGCTCGAATCGCCAAAATTGGGTTTGGCAATTACCGGAAAGTTTATATTTAGTTCAAAAATATTATCTTCTGGCTTGATAAATACAGCATTCGCCACCGGAATTTCCATTTCACTGGCAATACCACGAATGAGCGATTTGTCGTAGCAATATGCCAAACATTGTGGATTGGAACCGGTGTATGGAATTTCGAGCATTTCGAGCAAAGCAGGTACGTGAAGTTCTTTAATTGCCTGATTGTTAAAACCTTCGTCGCACAAATTGAGTACAAAATCTATTTTTGATTTATTTTTAACAAGGTCTGTGTACAAGGTACTGTGGTTGTTGAGATAGGTGAATTTGAAATCGGTGAGTTGGCTGAGTGCAATTTTGAGTTTATCAATGGTTTCAAAATCATCGTCATCAAAAACGGCAGAGGGTTTAATGATGTCGTTTTTGTTGGGGTCGCCCATAACAACAGTAACATTTTTGAGCAGATTTTTGGGTTTTTTGGGAGTCCACTCCTTTATAACGGTTGATGTTACTAATAAACGTCTTTCCATCATGCCCAAATCCTGATTTCGTTGCGAATCGGTTTTTAATTCGCCCTCAAACGCCACATTTTTGAACCCCGTTTGGGTAAGTAGCTCTTCGAGAGCCGTTTTGGTGTAGAGGCGTTCGGCATAAAACTGGTCAACAATGACTCCTTTTTGAATGTTGGTGATAACTTCGCGCGAAATAAGCCGCTGATTGTCGGAAGCCAATGTACGCTCACGGCATACAAAGTGCTTTTTATCAATCCATTCCCAGCTACGGGGGTTGAAGTTTTTGGACAAATAATCGCCGTCGGCAACATCTATCATAAATTTTCCGTAAGGTTTCATCACCCTAAGAACCTCTTTCAATATTTGTATGTCGTCTTCAATGTTTTCGAAATATCCAAAACTATTGCCCAAAATCACTACAAAATCGAATGTATCGGTAGGATAGGGGAGTTTGCGGGCATCGCCTTCTTTGAACGAAGCATTTAGTTTTTCGGCAGAGGCAATGGATTTTGCTTTTTGAATGAGGTAGTGTGAGCGGTCGATTCCGAATACATTCTTGTAACCGCGGCGGGCAAATTCGAGTGTGTGGCGACCTTGTCCACAGGCTATGTCGAGAAAAAAACTGTCATCGGCGGGTTTGAGTACATCAATAAATAAGTCCACCTCCGATTGTGTAATTAGCTTATCTTCAACAACATCGGCATCGGTCTTTAGGTACATTGAGTTGAAAATCCTTCGCCACCAGTCGGATTGGAGATGCTTCTCCATGTCAACAACCGGACCCAAAACCTTTTTGACAGGTTTACGGGATTTAGAAACCTTGTTTATCTCTTTCATTAATAGATAATTGTGTAAAATTTATGACAAAAATATCGTTTGCAAAATTTATAAATAAATCAATTCGTGATACTTTTAAACTTAAAATTTAACATTTGACTAAACGGTTGAAAAATAATTAGTTGGATTTTGAAATTTTCAAAATCCAACTTTTTTTGATAAATGATTGAACCTTTGTGTGAAACAGTTTTATTATTTCGGATTATCACTGTTCATCACCTCCGTTTGAATGCGAATGGACTCCTGATGAATGTGCTGTAGCATACCTTTCATAAACTGCTCGCTCAGCCCCATGGCAGAACCAATGGCAATGCGTGCTTCCATAAGCTGTTCCCACCGATTCATCTGAAAAATGGTAACATCGTTTGCCTTTTTGTATTCTCCAATTTTGCGGGCAATGCGCATACGCGACGAAAGTTTTTGGATAATGTCCTCGTCCAATTGGTCAATTTCTGAACGTAGCGTATCTAATTGAGTTCTAAACTCTTGATTGTTTGAAATGGGTTCGCGCAACACAAGGTCGAAAATCACGCGGTCTAAGTCGCGGGGCGTGAGCTGCTGTGCGGCATCGCTCAGCGCAGCATCTGGATTGAGGTGGCTTTCAATCATTAAGCCGTCCATATCGAGGTCGAGTGCCTTTTGCGACATAAAACCAATCAATTCGCGGTTGCCGGTAATGTGGCTGGGGTCGCAAATAATGGGCAGGTTGGGGCAAAGTGTTTTTAGTTCGAGCGGAATACTCCACGTAGGGTCGTTGCGAAACACCATTTTTTGAAATGGCGAAAATCCTCTGTGAATAGCTCCTAACTTCTTGATACCAGCCCTATTGATGCGTTCCAATGCGCCAATCCACAATTGTAGGTCGGGGTTTACGGGGTTTTTTACAAACACGGTGGTGCCAGTGCCTTTGAGGGCATCGGCAATGGACTGCACCGTAAACGGATTTGCCGTTGAACGTGCGCCTACCCACAAAATATCAATACCGTATTTCAAACAGGCTTCTACGTGTTCTACGTTTGCCACTTCGGTGGCAAGCATCATTCCGGTTTCTTTTTTGGCGTTTTGCATCCACTGCAAACCTATTTCGCCTACACCCTCAAACATTCCCGGGCGAGTGCGTGGTTTCCAAATTCCGGCTCTGTATGCCGATACTTTCCCCAATTTTACCAATTCTTTGGCGGTGGAAATTACTTGCTCTTCGGTTTCGGCACTGCAAGGACCGGCTATGAGGAAGGGCCACTTTTTATTCGATAGTTTGTTATCGAGTGGTTCGATGTCTAATTGAATTTTCATGTTTAACTATTTCTATGTGAGATATTTACATTTTTATACTTGACACTTTTTTTTTCAGTTGCCATGTACTTCAGTACGTGGGCAAAATAAAACAATTAAATGAAAGATACCCGATTTTGCTATTTCAAATTTTAAATATTTTATTTTCAATACGATAGCCAAGCCAGCATTGCGCCAATAACCAAAAAAAGCAGAAAAGATTTGAACCATTTTTTAAATCGGTTTTCATGAAATTCTTTATCCGTATTTTTTGCTTCTTCTCTACTGGTTTCTGCATGATATTCCTCATGGCAATTGGGACATAATTTAATAACCGGACCCAAACCCAAAAATATTGATTTGGGCAATACATGATGTTTATGCAAATAAGCCGGTGTTCCGCACCGTTCGCAGTTTTCTTTTTCTCTCTTTGCCATACGTTAATGTTTTTTTACTGCCGAAATTCTAACATTAAGCATACATTCACCATTGGGTAAATCGGAAATATAGACTTGCGATAATTTATGGGGCGGTAAAGCTTGTTCAATGTATTTCAAATATTCTGTTTTCAATACATATACCTTTTCGGGAGTAGAATGTTCTAATAACTTGTTTATTAGCTCATTATTATCTGCAATGGTTGATTGAATACATTTCGAAACAATGCACCAAACAGACAATTCTATTTCGTTTGTATCCTTTTCGTATTGATACGATGACCGCAAATCGCAAGTAGCTGTGTGGGCTGGATATATTTTCTGTAAAGCCTCTGTAAGTTGCTGATTGTCAATCTCAGATAATGGTGGAATTTGAAACTCAATAGAGCAATTGCGAATTTCGTCATCAGTAATAGGTTGGGGTGCTTTGTAAGAGCCAAGCCACTGATTAAAAATGTTGTTATCTATATTCCCCTCATATTCAATATCGTATTCGGTAACACAATTGGAACAAAGTTCCACCTTATTGAGTATTTTCAGATACGTATTTTTGCCGCAACGTGGGCATTTTTTTGTTTCTTTAGTGTGCATAGTATATTTATTTTTGATAATCAATTATTTTTCCAAATATAAATGCAAATGTAATGCTTAATGCTACGATTATCAACATTACGGCTTTCCGATTGAATACTAAATTCATAATTCATTAAATTTATGGTTATTAAATTACCACAAGAGCTACGAATTTTGTACTTTTGCAGCATAGCTCTTTATTGGCGTTGACTGTTAATTAAGAGTTTGAGGCGCTTCGGTTAAGTTTGGTCGCTTTGCGGAGAGCCTCTTTGTTGTTCGTAAATTTACTTTTCACATTGCAAAGATAGTAATTAATTTCGTAAACACAAATATATTTGTGTTTAAATTCATATTATTTTTGTCGAAATATATAAATACATGAATTATAGTATTATAAAAGATATAGCAAACAAAAAAAAATTACTGCTGAAGGATTTGGCAAGGAATGTAGATATGACAGAGGCAGGTTTTCATTCTGCAATTCGTAACAACACCATGAAAATAGAAACCCTCGAAAAAATTGCGAATGTTTTGCAGGTGAGTATCAAAGTTTTTTTTGAAGATGAAAACAAGGCAGAAGGCAATTCATTAGAAAATAGGGTTTTAAACCTCGAAAAACGAATGACCTTAGTGGAACAAAAATTGGGTGAATAATCTATAGTTGAAAATCAGTGGGTTAGTTGTGGTTACTAAGGTTTGGGAATGAAGAATAAGTTTTTTCTTAAAAACCTTATTTTCAACATCTTCAACCTTAGTAACCGAAAAATACCCACCACCCAAAACCTTAATATGGCTGTAAATCAGTGGGTTGGTTGCAAATTATTGTCAAATTGGCTGAAAATTTGGGTTTTCCTTCATCATTTCCAAACAATCGTTTAACGTCAAATTGTTTGCTACCTCAAACCATTTTCCTGTATGACGGAAATATGCAAAATCGAAACAATCTGCCCTTTTGTATGTCAATCGAACAAATTTTTCTTTGAACTCATCGGCAGTTCTATTGGGATGCTCCGATTTGAACGTCTCGCAGAAGTAAAAATAGTTTCGATACCAAGATGTATAAATATCTGCTGTATAGTTATATTCCTTATTGGGATTCGGGTCTATGAAATGTTTCTTAAATTCCTCTACCAACGGCTGACATTTTTCGCTTATCTCGTTTTTCTCCTTTTCCGAAAGCGTCTCCGCTTTTTCTTTGGGGTTTGTCAACACCCACATTCCTCTTCTTGCCATAATTTATTGTATTTAATTTTTTGTACTATTGAACCTGTGTATCAAAACGATTATCTAAGTTGTTGAAAACTATTTCAATATCTATATCGCTATCATTGTGATAATTACCTTTTGCATACGAACCAAACAAATATACCTTCTCGTATTTGTAATCGTGCTGCGAAAGATAGTTTAAGTAGTTGGTAGCTATGGTAAATACTTCTTTAAATGAATCTAAATGGCTGTTCATTTTTAGTTGCATAATTGCCGGTTATGATTTTAATAAATTCAAATTGTCGGCGGGTGATTTTATCTTCTTTATTCAAACCAAATATTTCGATAGTTTTTTGCGCTCTTGCATAGTTTGAATTAGAGGTAATCGGTTTGATTTCGAATGTACTGGGGTCAAACCAAAACCAATCGTCAAAATGGTAATTTTTAGTATCGGGGCGTAAAAGTAATTTATCAAATCTGTCATTTTTTGTTCCGTTACAACGTCTGCATATTGGATACAGATTTGCCCAAGCATACGCATAATGCTTGAACTGCTCTTTAGGTTTGAAATGTTCAATTTCTCCATGTTCGCCAACAAGTGGAAATAATAAATCATCGCAAAAAGCACAATGGTTTTGCGACATTTTTCGTAGCTCTGCAATTATCTCCTTTTGCTTGTTATGCCAAGTGAATGCAGCACCATTGATATATGACGAAGTCCATGATTTCTTATTGGCTTTAAGAAAGTCTGGTGATTTTGTTCGTTTTATAGCTTTCATAATTCAAACTCTTTTTTATTTAGTTTTTTAAGCGTTGAATTAAGTTGCAATAATTGACTTGCCATAATTGATTGTACCTCATCGCCTTTAACATACAATTTTCGAACAATTTCTTTAAAATCAGTGGTGTTAACAACATCGGTATTTCCTTCGTAGAAATTATCAAGATGTGCTGATAATTTCTTTAACAGGTTTTGGGTATCGTAATCGAAAAATTCTTTTGTAAAATACTCACGTATAATACTCAAGATACTTTTACTTTCGACTATACTGTGCTGTGGAATAATTTTCCCTTCTTCAAATTTTAGTTGAATTATGTTTGCACCAACTGCCGATTGAACTGAAAAAGGATTGTGTGTAGTGAGTATGAATTGAATATTGGGGAAAACCTCTCCAAATTTCGATAAAAGTTTACGCTGCCAAACCGGATGTAAATGTCGGTCGAACTCATCAATTAAAATTACTGCTCTTGACATTTTCAGAATATTGCCTTCCAATAATAAAGTCAAAGGATTATCAAAAAGCAAATTACGGGCAGCAAGTATCCGTACAATAATATCGGTTAGTAGCAATATGTGGTCTTTATAACCTTCGCTTAAATGGTGAGTTTCGAGGATTTTGAAATTCTTGTTTTTGAAATAATATCTTTGTAATTCCGGATAATAAACAATTTGAATTTGCTCATTCTCATCTATCAACCCTAAAAAGTTATTGAGTGTAGTTAAAAGTATATCAACAATCTTACTTATCTCTATTGTGCTATTATTCACATTGCTTTGCCTTATTTCATAATCAAGTAAGTATTTCAAAATTATCAGAGGGTCGTGAAGTTTATCGTAATTTTCGTTAAAAATTGATTTAGTGAAATAAGATATTCCATTTCCATTAATTATCTCATTTACAATCTTTGTATGGTCTTGTTCACGGTTGGTGTTTAAATTTACACTATATGCAAGCAATAAATATTTTGGCGGATAAATTGGTTCCTCTTCGTCGGGATGACCGCTGGGGAAAATAAATAATTTTCGCTTTTCGTTTTCGCCCCAGTGGATAGCAACTTCCGATTTATATTGTCCAAATCTGATGTAATCGCCAAATTCTTTTGGGGCATCGTTGTTTTCGATAGGTAAAAGTGCTAAGGTAAGAGCTTGGAGTATTGATGTTTTGCCACTACCATTATTACCAAGCAAAATGTTTATATTTGCCGACAATCCAAAATTAATTTCTTCGAATATTTTAAAACTCGAAATGTTTACATTGGTTATATAATCTTCTCCATTCCAATCTTTTACAATTTTTATATTTTCTTCACCAATATATTTTAATAAATCAATTACCGGAATTTTTTTCCCGCTTTGGTCATCGAAATAAGTGTTTTCATTTGAAATTTTGTATTGAAGAAGTTTATCGTAATTGATTACTATTTCGGCATACTTCCCGTTTGTAACTGGAAAATAAAAAAATCGTGAAATATATCTTTGTCCGCTTATACCTGTTTGTTTATCAATTCCAAGCCGAAACGATGTCCGCTCTAAATACTCTTCAAATATCTTCCGAATTTTACATAGTGTATTTCGTTGAGCATCTTCAACCCCCAATACATTAATAATTATAACTTTATGACTATTTATTTCGGATAACTCAATATCAATTTTACTATCCCCTTCACGAATATAAACCGTATAATCTGGTGTAACATATAATTCACCAAAATCGTTTTTCTTTTCCTGAATGTATTTTCCGAAATCTTCTAATATAAAATTGATAGCATTGTCGTATTTATAAACAAATCGTATTTTCTGATGGTTAATTGATTGCTCCATTTTATTTGTGTTTTGCTAAGTCTCTGTTTATCTATTGCAAAGATAGTTTAAGTAATTGGTGGCTATGGTAAATACTTCTGTATTTTTTATTAAATCCCTTATTTTCAACCTCTTAAATCTTAGTAACCGAAATACCCACTACCAACCCCAAAATCTTAATAAGGTTGAAAATCAGTGGGTTAGTTGTGGTTACTAAGATTTCATTTTTTCGTTTTCAATTGCTTAATTTCGGTTTTGAGAAGTTCTATGGAATAATTATCATCTTTCAACTGTCTGTTTTTCGAATATTTTTCGTATTCCTTGTTTGCTATTTCGTCTGCAATTTGTTTTGAAATTCTACCTGCATGATTTAAAATTTCTTTTTTATTGATTGTCAGTATATCATCAAGTTTTGCAATCCAATCACGCATATACATCACTTCGTTATTTTCGGCTTGCATCTCGGCAAATGCAAGATACTGTTCTACCAGCAAATTCAGTTGTCGTAACTCTTTTTCATTCAGATAGTTTTTTGCAATGGTTATATCTGTTTTTCGTATTTTTTCGCCCTGCCAAGTGGTTAAACCCATATTTTGCTTTTCTGCGCTTGCACGTTCTGAAATTATTTCTGCCGCAGTGTGCTGATGTATAGCCCAATGCAATTTGTTTTGAACAGTTGCAAAAAATTCTTTTGTCATATCCGATTTGGGGTCGTAATCAATGCTGAGTGTGTAAATATCCTTTACTTTTTGATAAAAGATTTTCTCAGAACTCCGAATATCTCGTATTCGGGCAAGTAATTCGTTGAAATAATTGATGTGCCCAACAGATTTTAGTCGTTCATCGTCAAGTGTAAAACCCTTGATAATAAATTCTTTAAGCCTTTGCGTAGCCCAAATTCTAAACTGCGTACCTCTATGTGATTTTACCCTATAACCAACTGAAATTATGACATCTAAATTGTAATAATTCGTTTCGTATTCCTTCCCGTCTGAGGCAGTTGTTCGGAAATTCCGAACAACTGAATTTTCTTCCAATTCACCTTCTTTGAATATATTAGAAATATGCTCACTGATTGTTGGTTTACTTTTTTGGAACAAATCACCCATCTGTTTTTGAGTTAACCAAACAGTTTCATTCTCAAGTCGCACTTCCAATTTGGTTTGTCCGCTTTCGGTCTGGTAAAGTAATATTTCGGAATCGTTTTTCATTTTTTTATTGTGGTTACTAAGGTTTGGGAATGAAGGATAAGGTTTTTACTTGCTATACTTCTACTCCAAATTTCATTATTTCATGCACAAAAGGATTGCTAAGTATAAATTCCTTTTTGTCAATTGGATGCGGTTCAATTCGTGTATCGAATTTTGTTGTAAGTATCAGCAACTGAACCTGTGTATCGAAACGATTATCTAAGTTGTTGAAAACTATTGCAATATCTATATCACTATCTGTGTGATAATTACCTTTTGCATACGAACCAAACAAATATGCCTTCTCGTATTTATAATCGTGCTGCGAAAGGTAGTTTAAGTAGTTGGTAACTATGGTAAATACTTCTGCTTTATCCATTGACGCTAGATTTAATTATTTCGATTAATTAAGTTTACAATAACTTTTACAATGGTTTCTTTTTCATCGAATTTACTTACTGCAATCATTAAAGTAAGTGCAACTAATGCATTGTCTGTTATTCGCTTGTTTCCATTAATATCATATAAAATACCGTTCCTTTCAAGAAAATATAAAAACAAAAATGCTGCTATTCTTTTGTTTCCATCTGAAAACGAATGATTTTTTGTAATGAAATACAACAGATTAGCTGCCTTTTCTTCAATACTTGGGTACAAATCTATACCATCAAAAGTTTGATAAATAGTTGATATTGAGCTTTGAAACGATTGGTCTTTTTCATGTCCGAAAAGCTCACTATTACCATATTTAATTTTCACTTCTGATATTAATTTTTTTGCTTCCTGATAGGTAATGTGGTATTGCCCACCAATAGTGGTATTTTCAATTTTCAGATTTTGATAATCGTATCGGTCTAATATATCCAAAGCATAAGCATAGTCGGATATAACATGTAATAAAGCCAAACTTTCATCATTTGTTAATGTCTTATAATCTAATATATTGCCAAGTATTTTGACAGTATTTTTCAGATGTAGTAATTCATTTGCTTGCTTTGCTAATCTATTCTCATTTAGCGAATACCCTTTGATTAAATATTCTTTAAGGATTTGTGATGCCCAAGTGCGAAACTGTATTCCACGTTTAGAATTTACCCGATAACCTACCGAAATGATAGCATCGAGGTTATAATATTTAATTATACGATTTACCTTTCTATTACCTTCCTGTTGAACTACCGAGTATTTCTCGGTAGTTGCCCGCTCTTCTAATTCGGTTGATTTATAGATATTTCGTAAGTGTAACCCAATAGTATCTACGTCTTTCTCAAAAAGTTCTGCCATTTGTTTTTGCGACAGCCATACTGTTTCGTTTTCAAATTTAGTATGAATTTCGGTACTCCCGTTTTCTAATTTATAGATTCTTATTTCAGAATTGTTCATTTGTATTTTTTGATTTATACTTCTACTCCATATTTCATTATTTCATGCACAAAAGGATTGCTAAGTGTAAATTCCTTTTTGTCAATTGGATGCGGCTCAATTCGGGTATCGAATTTTGTTGTAAGCATCAGCAACTGAACCTGTGTATCAAAACGATTATCTAAGTTGTTGAAAACAATTGCAATATCTATATCGCTATCTGTGTGATAATTGCCTTTTGCATACGAACCAAATAAATATGCCTTCTCGTATTTATAATCGTGCTGCGAAAGGTAGTTTAAGTAGTTGGTGGCTATGGTAAATACTTCATTATCAATATTTTCATTCATTATCTATTTTTTTTGTAAAATTAAAGAAATCAAGTATTTATTTGCTTTTGACTCCCATTATGCAAGCTGCAATTTTGTTCCATGTTTGATTTGTTCTTGGAACATTTTCATACATATCATTTAGCTTCTCGTTTGTTAACTCAATTGTTTCAAAATCTTTTTTTAAGTCATTTAAGCATATTACTTTACGTTTTGCTATTTGTCTTTTTTCATATAGATATGGATTTAGAATATCTAACCACATTTGCGAAAAAGAAAAATAATCAATGCTGTAATCATCGTAAATTGTTGAGGGTTCGAAAAGTCTTAGTAGTTTATTAATAATTCTTATTCTATCTTTATCCTTGTCTTTTTCTGCTTTTTTAAATTTTTTCTCTAATATATATTTTGCCACTCTTAATGCTCTTTCCCTTTTATTTGGTAAATTATCAATTTCTTTTGCTTGTAAAACAATTAAATATTCGTTTAAACTTTTTGTCGTAGTATCATCCCATTGCTCTTCTGTTAATTTCCATTCATTGTCTTTAACTAATGGTAGGTTTTGTCGTAATAAATTGCAAATTTCACTTAAATCATTGAAAACCTCGTTTTTGTCGTTAATAAAATACCAACGAGGAACAGAGTATTTATCGCCTTTCAAGGCAATAAATAACCAAGGTTTGATTGTTTCCGCAATGCTAATTTTAAGTTTTGTTTTGACTGATGCCTCTACTCCTTTGAAATACTTATAATCATTTTCGGTAATTAATGGATTATAGCCCTTATATAAGTCGTGCACTGGTTTAAAAGCATCGTGAAAGCCTTTCCATTCAGTATCGTACTTAATATTTTCATTCAAATCTTTTATCATATCTGTTGGACGATATAGTTCATTTAAATGCTTACCTATCAATTCATCTGGAAAGTTTGTATTTGAGCCTATTAAAATTTCTGCATCTATTGATGCCTTTACTAATTTTTTATCTGTTTTTAGTGCAAATTCATCGGAATCATCAGGCCATAAAATTTGAATATATTTATGAGGGCTATCCAATCTATCAATACGTCCAATACGCTGTTCTGCAATTCTCAAAACGCTTGGCATATCTAAAAATATAACAGTTGAAATTTGTTGAATATTTACGCCCTCAGACATGGTATCAGAACACAAAGCAATTACATTCTTTTCTTTTGAATGTAATTTGAACTTTTCAATAATTGTATCTTTCTTTGTTTTACCAGTAATTACATAAGGTGTAATTTCATGAGATTTCTCCTTGATTAATTTACTGAAATAATCAAGTGTAATTACAGTACTATCAAATGCGATTACCAATTCATGTTTTTTAAATAGGTCAATGATTGTCTTTACTTTTTCGTTATCTCTACTGTCTGATATTTGTTTAGCATAGTCACCTATCTGATTATAAATAGAAATTTCTTTATCACATTGCTGTTGATACAAGTTTATATCGGTTAACCAATTCTCTAAAAGGTCTTTATCAAATTCACTTTGAGGTAATTCATCGCGTTGGTTTTTGAGTTTTTCAATGAAA
>JFJP01038000.1_pt1 | contig 20734 bp, 20 predicted proteins | sample 431651 | NCBI WGS metagenome assembly JFJP01 (sample SAMN02602958, study PRJNA72255) | Microbial mat metagenome, whole genome shotgun sequencing project. | biome: fresh water; feature: sink hole; material: water; isolation source: purple microbial (photo- and chemosynthetic) mats found in...
GCTTTTGACCAAAGCACTATTTTTGTTACACAAGAAGTAATACAACATGAAAAAAATAGCGTATAAAATATATCAGTTTTATTATGAAGGATTTAGAAGCATGACGGTAGGTAAAAAACTATGGATGATCATATTTATAAAACTGGTAATCATGTTTTTAGTTTTAAAAATGTTCTTTTTTCCAAATTTTCTGAAAACTAATTTCGATACAGACGAAGAAAGAGCAAGCCACGTAATCAATCAACTCACAAAATAATTTAAATGGAAAATGTAGATTTCTCATTGGTAAACTGGTCGAGGGCACAATTTGCCCTAACGGCTATGTACCATTACCTTTTTGTACCCTTGACTTTGGGTTTATCTTTTATTGTAGCATTCATGGAGACGCTTTATGTTCGCACCGGAAACCAAGAATGGAAGCGTATCACTAAATTTTGGATGAGTCTGTTTGGCATCAATTTCGCGATTGGGGTAGCAACTGGTCTTATTCTTGAATTTGAATTTGGAACCAACTGGTCAAATTACTCTTGGTTTGTAGGCGATATATTTGGTGCACCATTGGCAATTGAAGGCATTATGGCATTTTTTATGGAAAGTACCTTCATCGCTGTTATGTTTTTTGGCTGGAACAAAGTGAGTAAAGGATTTCACCTTACTTCAACATGGTTGGTGGCCATAGGTTCAAATCTTTCTGCATTATGGATATTGGTAGCCAATGCATGGATGCAAAACCCGGTGGGTATGGAATTCAATCCGGATACGGCACGTAATGAAATGGCCAATTTTTGGGAAGTTTTGCTGAGTGATGTAGCAATTAATAAGTTTTTGCATACTGTGCTTTCGGCCTATGTACTTTCTTCTGTTTTTGTTATAGGTGTGAGTGCTTGGTTCATCATAAAAAACCGGGAATATTTGTTTGCAAAGAAAAGCATACGTGTAGCTGCTGTTTTCGGCTTATTGGCTTCGTTTCTTACAGTGGCTACCGGCGACGGTTCGGCTCGAAACATGGCTAAATACCAACCTATGAAATTTGCAGCCATGGAAAACTTGTATGATGGTCAGCAAAATGCGCCATTGGCAGTTATTGGTTTACTCAAAAAAAACAAAGAAGAGCTAGATCCACGCAAAGAAGATTTTGTATTTAAGATTGAAATTCCAAATATGCTTTCCTACATGGCGTATTTAGACCCCAATGCCTATGTTCCGGGTATTCATGATTTGGTAAAAGGAAACACTGAACATAATATAATTTCGTATCAGGAACGAATAGATAAAGGCAGTGTTGCAATAAAGTCTTTGGCAGATTATACAAATGCTAAGAAATCTGGAAACGATAGTCTGGCGCAGGTATCATTAACTAATTTTAAGGCAAACTATGCTCATTTTGGTTACGGATATTACGCCAATCGCGATATGAATGAACTTATTCCTAATGTTCCTTTGGTATTTTATTCCTTCAGAATTATGGTTGGTTTAGGTATGCATTTTATCTTGCTTTTCATGGTTGTATTGTACCTTACCCGAAAAGATAAAATGCTATCAAATAAAGTAGTACTGTACACTGCACTTTGGTCTATTCCCTTGGCCTATATTGCCTCAGAACTGGGATGGGTGGTTGCAGAAGTAGGTCGCCAGCCTTGGGTAATACAAGATATATTGCCTACCATTGCTGCTGTTTCACAGGTAAATTCAGGTTCTGTGCAACTTACCTTCTGGTTATTCTTTGTAATCTTCACCGGATTGCTTATTGCTGAGATCAAAATCATGACAGCTCAAATAAGGAAAGGTCCTGATGAACTTAAACAAACCGAGATCAATCACGTTTAATATTTCTTTTCATTTATAAATCAGAAAATTATGTTTGAAACATTTTCATATATCACCCTGCAACAGTACTGGTGGATCATTGTATCTCTACTGGCTGCATTATTTGTATTTTTGATGTTCGTTCAAGGTGGGCAAACTTTGCTTTACACCCTAGGCAAAACCGAAGACCAACGTACTGTTCTGGTAAATTTGTTGGGGCGCAAGTGGGAACTCACATTTACCACTCTTGTCACTTTTGGAGGTGCTTTTTTTGCATCATTCCCATTGTTTTATTCAACAAGCTTCGGTGGTGCATATTGGGTGTGGACTCTCATATTGCTGGCTTTTGTGGTACAAGCTGTATCTTATGAATACCGAACCAAGAAAGACAATTTCCTAGGTCAAAAAACTTATGAAGCTTTGCTCTTTGTAAATGGACTGCTTGGTACTATACTAGTGGGAACAGCCGTAGCAACATTCTTTACAGGTTCACAATTTTCAGTCAACAAACTCAATCTTACAGTTTTGACCGGGGATCAAATGCCGATCATTTCTGTGTGGAAAGGCTCTGCATATGGACTTGAAGCAGCTTTAAATGTACTTAATTTAAGCCTTGGGCTTGCAGTTTTCTTTTTATCCCGCGTATTAGCAATTCTATATTTTATAAACAGAATTTCAGATTCCGAAATTATTTTAAGAAGTCGTAAACACTTGCTGTATAATGCAATACCGTTTGTTGTGTTTTTTCTTGTATTTGTTATTAGCATCATGCTTTCCGATGGTTTTGCCGTAAATCCTATAGATAACAATGTTTTTATGGAACCATACAAATACCTTCATAACCTTTTGGCTATGCCTTTGGTGGCCATTCTTTTTGTAGTAGGTGTGTTGCTAGTACTCGGCGGTATCATTTTGCCACTGGTAAAATTTGAAAAGTTTCAAAGTACAGGTATTTGGTTGGCCGGCATAGGTACAGTGCTTACTGTATTTATGCTTTTGCTTCTTGCTGGTTTCAATAATACAGCATTTTACCCATCGGAATATGATTTGCAAAGCTCTCTCACCATACAGAATAGTTCATCCAGTTTGTATACACTTACAGTCATGAGCTACGTTTCGCTTTTAGTACCTTTTGTTTTGGCTTATATTTGGTATGTATGGAAGTCTATCGACAATAAAAAGATTGATATTGCTGAGTTAAAGTCTGAGTCACATGTTTATTGAATCTCATAAGGATTGATAAATTTAAAATATATTTCACTATAAATTTTTTAAAAAAAACATTATGAAAATTGCAGTTCCTGTAAATGGACGAAATCAAGTTGATGAACACTTTGGTCATTGTGAGTATTACAATATTTACACTATCAGTGAGAGCAAACAAGTAGCTGGCATTCAAACCATTCAGTCCGAACAAGGATGTGGTTGTAAATCTGATATTGCCTTTACTTTGGCTAAAGAAGGTGTTAGCATCATGCTGGCTGGTGGTATAGGTGGTGGCGCCATCAATGTACTCAATAGTGCCGGTATAGAAGTAGTAAGAGGTTGCGGTGGCGATGCTGCTGAAGTTGTAAATGCGTTTCTGAACGGTAATATTTCAGATAGCGGTTCAAGCTGTGAGCAACATGAGCAACACCATGCGCATGGTGAGCATGAACATAAACATAATTGTCAGCACTGATATCCGTTAGATTATTAGATAATGTGCTAATCATAACAAGAATATAGCACCCTTTGGATAAAATTCTTTAATAGGGGTTGTCTTAAAAGTAAGCGCTCTCGAAGATAGTACCTTCGACATTGTTAAGAATCAGACAGATGTAAAAGTTGAAAACTTTACATTATTCTACTTTTTAAACAGCCCCTTTTATTTATTCCTCATTATAAAGCTTAACAAACAAATATCTGGCAATTATTTGAAGCTATCTACAATTGTTTGCATACATAAACCAATTGTGCGGTGAATAGTACTTATATAATACATGGCAAAAAATAGAAAATTTTATATTGCTTGCCACCCAATAAAGGTTCTGCATTATTAAAGTTGCTAATCAAAAGAAAATTTATTGATTAGCCCCCTTTATTTTTTACATTTATATGATTAACTTTGGATATCTGATAATATCAAATATACTTATTGCAGAAATTCATTGCATTGATTCAGAGAGCCAAAAATATCATACATACAGTTTATCCAATTTCAGATGCGGCCTTTTCTAAATTGGAGCCTCTGCTTACCTTAGAGCAATACAGCAAGAATAACGGATTTATTAGGAAAGGCAAACGCAATGATAAAGAATATTTTTTGTTGAGTGGAGTAGTGAAAAGTTACCTTATTAATCCGGAAGGGCAAGAAGTAACCATCTCTTTTTTTACCGAAAATTCAGTACTTTCACCAAATTCTATCAGAACCTCATCTCAAATATCCAGTTTATATTTTAAAGCACTCACTGATATCGAACTTGCATCAGTAGATGCAAAACAATTTGAAAATCTAATGATTGAAGTGTTGGAAATACGTAATTTTGCAAACACAGTACTTCAAAATGAATTATTGGCCAAAATTGATAAAGAGATAGGTTTGGCTTCACTTTCTGCCAAAGACAGACTGTTGCATTTTCGCAATAAGTATCCGCTATTAGAAAATATTATACCACACCCTGATATTGCTTCTTATTTAGGCATAACCAACATATCATTAAGCAGACTTCGACGAGATTTGCTCGGATAGCAAGTTTTATCAATTGTTAATGGAAAACATTTCATATCAGAATAGTTTTGCCACAAACTTTTTAAATGATATGAAAATGGATAGAATACATTTCTCAGTTTACAAATGGAAACCATCTTGGTTGTTGTTAGCCGGAATTTTTGCATTTGCACTTACTCATACTGCTTATAGTGTAGATATGATAGCATGGTTTTCAAATGTACCTTTTCTTTTGTTTTTGGCAGTCACCAAAGGGTGGAAAGCAAGAATACAATTTGTTTTTGCACTTTTTGTTGCTTGGTCTGTATCAGTATACAAGATCATAACCCCACCAATACCATTTGGTATGATTGTTCTGTATTCTCTACCCCTCACTCTCTTCCATTTACCAGCCTATCTCATTTGGGATAGGCAGAAATTGAATAAAGCATCAGTATTGCTTTTTCCTGCTGTTTTTGTAATTGTGGAATGGTTGCAATATACATATACTCCGTTTGCAAGTTGGGGGGTAATGGCATATACACAGATGCATAGCATCGGAACTATGCAAATTGTATCAGTTTTTGGTCTTGCCGGATTGAGCTTTCTTATATACTGGTTCAATTCTTCGCTGGCAAGAATAATTTTGGATAGAAAACTAAATTTATATACGTTTTATTTGCCGTTTTCAGTATTGGTGTTGGTAAACATTTTTGGATATATGAGGTATGAGCTTGGGAAATCAGTTGGTAATAAAACGCTTACGGTTGCCGCAGTAGGTACTACATCCACCATAAGCGGCTTGCCTCTGCCCTCAAAACATAGCAATGATAGTGCACTCATGGTTTTGTTGCAAAAGACTACACAAGCATCTGAATTTGGTGCAAAATTGATTGTCTGGAACGAGGCTGCATTTTACGTTCTGCCCGAAGATGAGAAACAATTGTCCGATTCGCTTGCGAGATATGCGAAGTATATAGGCACTACGTTGATAGTTTCGTATATTGTACCCTTAGAAAATGAGCAATTGAAATATGAAAACAAACTTTTGGGTATTATGAGTACTGGCGAATTGGCATATTCGTACCAGAAACACCAACCTGTACCTGGGGAACCAGCCATTCAGGGAACGGAACAATTCCGCACCTTACAAATAGGCGAAACAAATGTGGGGGGTGCAATTTGCTATGACTATGATTTCCCGTATATTGCTCGAGAAAATAGTCATATTGGTGCTGATTTGGTGGCAGTTCCTTCTTCAGATTGGCGTGGTATAGATCCCCTACACACCCGCATGGCTGCCTTTAGGGCTATTGAGCAAGGGCATTCTGTTTTACGTTCAACCAGATTCGGTTTATCTGCTGCGATTTCTCCTTATGGTGAAATGATAGGTCAGATGAGTAGTTTCGATGATAATAGTAGAATCATGATCGCGCAATTGCAGGCTGTAGGAATTTTTAGCGTCTATTCAGTTATCGGAGACGCGTTTGTATACATATGTATAGGTTTTTCTGTCATTTTTTTCACCAATTATTATATTTCGAAATCCTTAAGTGCCAGATTGACTAATTGGTATAAGGCTGAATAGGCTATAAAAGTAAAATTGTTGGCCAGAATTAAAAAAAATGAAAAATGTTTTGAAAATTAAATTTTAGCCCTATCTTTGTAAACATAATATTACGAATATATAGATATGGCATACTCACTTTCTTATTCAAAATCAATTTTAGTTCTGGCTTTTATTTCAGATAAAATTAGAAGAGACGAAACCGAATTCATTTCAACAAAAGTAATGTCGGATTTATTGGATATACCAAAACCAACTTTAACCGTTATTTTTAATAATCTGATAAAGGCAGGTATTTTAGAATCGAAAGAAGGTATACATGGTGGTGTAAGATTTGCCAAAAATGCTGAGAATATCAGCCTGTTGGATATACTCAATGCCATTGAGAATCAGAAATCACTTTTCCAAACCAATTTTGAGTTGAAAGCAAAAGGCAAACGTCCGGATAGTCTTAAAAATGCTGTTACAGAAAATCTCAAAAGGATAGAGGATATGGTCAAAACGAGTTTGAGTAGAACAACTCTGAAAGATATATTGGACGTAGAATAATTTTTTTTATCTCAAACTACACATACATAATATTAAGAATATCTATTAATAAAAACAGAAATTAATCAAAAATAGTTCAATCTATGTCAATCATTTCTATTGCTTCACGAAGCGGCTGGTATCCTGATTTCATAAGCCCAATAGCTGATATTATCAACAGTATACCTCTATGCAACTTTATATTGGATTGGGGTACCGGTCCGGGCACACTGCCTTCAATGCTCATTGCCAATAATTCTGATCTGAAGGCAGTAGGGCTAGATATAGATATCCAAGCCATTGAGAGTGCCCAAAAACACCATTCACACTCCAATATTTCCTTTTTGTACCATAAAGAAGGTGTGCCACTTAACTTCAACGATAAGTTTTTTGATGTGGTAACGTTCTGTTCGGTCCTATTTCTAGTACCTGAAGGTTCAAGAAAGGAAATGATTAACGAAGCTGTGCGCCTTTTAAAGCCCAATGGTAAAATCATTGTGCTCACTCCTTCAGGTCAAAAATCGGTGGCATCTTCGCTCTTTGAAGTGTGGCGCTATCCGTTTTCCATACGCAATTTTACATTCATAATCTGGAAGATAGCCACCCATAGAGCTGCTGGAAAATGGAAGAATGAAAAATGGGTTGAAAAGTATGCCAGTGAGAATAAACTCAACTATTCGGTTTCTACAGTGTTCAATAATAATGCAATTGTAGAAACTATAGCATTCACTTGATCAAACAATGTTTTATGTACGTAAATACTCAAATAAGTTATTACATAAAAATCATCTATTTATTCACAATTATTAATTCAGTAAACAAATGACAACAACAATTAGAATTTTTTCGGCAATTATGCTAAGCATAATGGGGCTTGTATTTTCAGAAGTACGTGCACAAGAAAGCGTTAAAACTGATAAAACAACCATTTCAATTGAAACAGATCCGTCGACATTTTTATTTAATGGGTATGCTTTACATATTCGTATAAAACCCAAAAGCAGTGAACATCTGCTTATTGGTGCCGGAACATACGCATTGGATATGCCTTCATTTCTGGTAGATATGAACAAAAGCAACAAAGGAAAAGGTTGGGAAGTGCGCATAAACAGTGCATACTCAGCTTTTGCAGAATACTATTTTAAACAAGCCAACAACAAATGGTTTGCAGGCTTGCAAATAGGTGTTCAGAATTACAAAAATGCGAACAGCCATGTATTAAATCAAGAAAGTAAATATGCCAATGTGCTTGTTATGCCTTCTATTGGTTACAATTGGCATCCTCTAAAGAATGGTTTGTATGTAAAACCCTGGATAGGAATAGGTTATACTTCTAAAGTAAGTGGCGATAATACACTAGGAAGCTACGAATATGAAATCTCACCTTTAGCCAATTTTGTTACTGTACACCTAGGATATACTTTCTAAAGTCAGGGCAGGAAGCAAAATGGATCGCAGAAAGATAGCGTTGTATCCAAGTTCAACAATTTATGACATTTATGTATTCCTGAAATCATGCAATTGCATCATTTAGTCAGATAATACTGACTTTTCGGGGAGATATACTTATATGTTAATGGGTAATCTGTATTTAGTACAAAAGGGCTTCAACATAGAAGCCCTTTTGTAAGTATATCATTATATGAGAAAGAATATTAGTCTAGTTTCAGGCGTAAGAACCAAATTTCTTTTCCTTTTTTATCGGACCCGAAGAATACAATCTTGTTAACATCTGTGGTTTTAAGGTAAGGAAATTTGGGGTCTAAGTAATAATCACCACCACCTCCATAGTCTTTAAAGTCGGTAACTGTGCCAGCAGCCAAACCTATTTTACCCACCCTGGGGTACGAGAGTACTTTACCTTTAGAAGCATACACACCATTTATTTCTTGCAAAAACCAATACAGATTGTCACCTTTTTCAATAAAAAACTGAGGTGTACCAGATGCTTTTGCATAAACATTAGACTCTTTGGTATCTATGCCATATTGCGATTTCAGAATTCCTTTGCTATCGAAATGAAAAGCGAGTACGTCACTGAAATTAGGTCCTTTGCTATTTGGTTTAAAATTTTGCCCAACTACTATAAAATCACCATTACCGGCAATGTGATAATTTGCTATTTCAAATTTTTTCCCTTCATAATCGGGCGATTTGCGTTGCGAAGGTGGAAATTTTAGCTTAGCAACAAATGTTTCTAAGTCAGTTTCAGTGAAATATTCAATTTTATGATTTGCAATTTTCAGCAGTTGCACTGCTTTGAATTTTGTGGTGCCAAGGCTCTGGTTATAGTATTTGTCTTTGCCTGCAGCGGATGGACCGAATAGAAAAATATCATCAGTAGCGGTATTGTGTATCAGCTCATCAATTTTCCAATAGGAGGCAAATGATTTAAACGATACCCGGTCGGTTTGGTTCAATTTGCTATCAACCCGAACGTAAGTATAATTTTCCTTTTCCGGATCTTCATATTTGCCCATACCTTGTCCGCCCATAGGTGCAAAAACATACGCAATACCATCAACACCCACATTATCAGGGTCGTCTGCATAGGTCTTGGGTAAAAAACGGTTGAACGCTACATGCTGTGGGTAATCAAACTTAATGTTTACTTCCTTTTCCAGTTCCAGGTTTGCATTAAATTTCAGGACATAGAAATCTTTATTTTGGCGGAAAGGGTCGGCAGAGGAACCAATTTTGTCTTTTACGCCACAAAGTACATACACATCTCCTGTTTTATCGTCTTCGGTATGATTGAAATAAAAAAAAGTACGTCCATCTTCACTTTTGGGTTTCACTTTTTTGAGCAATTCAACTTCTTTGTAATATCCAAGCAGAAACCAGTCATATTTATAAGTAATACGTTTTTGTTTAAGAATGAGCGTGCCCATGAGGTTAGGTTCAACAGCAATCCCTTCAACGGTGTATAATTCGCCTCTGAATGTGAACCATGAATATTTTTCGCGTGCTTTATCTGCTTCAATATCCTCTTCTTTCAAATCGATAAAATTGAAGTCTTTGTCGAAAGTATATACTTGAAAGCGTGTGAGTTTGTCGGTAGACTTGGTGATGTAAATAAGGGTGTAGATTTCTGTTTGCTGGTCGAAGTCGACCTTAGCCAGTACACCGCGTTTAGATTTGCTAGTTACTTTGTATGTTTTCTCCAAATCGAGGGTTTGAGCAGTCACATTAGATGTGATAGCCCATATTCCGACCATAAACACGGCCAGAATCCATTTAGAAAGCTTTGTTTTCATGGTAAAAAGTGAATTAAATGTTGATTATTAATGTATAAGAGTGCATATGTTTGGCATTTATAAGTGTCAATATACAAATTTTTTATTAGGGTGTTTCATTTTTTTCGAAAATATGGCAAACCAAGGAGTTTATTTCATACAAAGAATTTTAGCAGGAATTTTTGGTGTTGGATACTCTGTTTCATTTTTTGCAAAAAAGTATATATTACATATTTTTAAATAATTGAATATCTGCATCATAGGCATAGTATAGGTAAAAATACCTAATACACAGATTGTAGTTGTATATGGGGGAATATACGCTAAAATATAGGGGGGTACAGATGTATTTTTGTATTATAGAATTGAAACAACAACGCACTAAAAACAACCGATATGAAAACCTTAGCAATCACCCTCACAATGGTTCTGATGATAAGCATGGTTTTATCAGTATCAGCACAAAATCGCCACTTTGCCGGCAAACCATCTTCAGACATAATAGCACAACTAACAACCGGAGTAACTGGTGGTGGACATGGCGCACTCAGTACAGCCAATATAGGCTATCGATATAGCAAAATTACAACTAGTATCGGTGCCATATTCCAGAACGATTATTTCAGTATAAGTGGTATTACTGCCAGCGGACAGTATGAAGTGAAAGGTAGCAACCACATAGACTTGTATTTCAACTTCACTACCAACTATTTGAAAGAAGCTTATCTTTCGAAGGACCTCAACAAAGCATTACATAAAAGTGATTTTGCAAAAGAAGCCTTTCAGGGTATCAAAGAGTACGAAAAATTCAATACCCTTGAGATGTTTGCAGGGTTTGGTATATTGATTAATATGAGCGAACATATGGCACTGAACGCAGGTATAGGAATAGGCGGACATACCAGCCATATAACCAATACCGACTACCGTCGTGCTGGGAGCATAAGCCGCCTCGACAATGCAGCAGCACTTCAGCTCTCGGTTGGTGTGCAATTCAGCACCGATTTCAAAAAAGGATTTTAATACAATGTGTCAGTCTGATATAAACAATGTATTGAGACATTTGTAAATTCCTATATAGTAAATAGTTCAGATAAAAATAACCTTTCAATACCAACAGCCATGAAAAAGATACTGATAATAGAATCCGATAAGGAAAACAGAAACCAAATGGTTGAAATAATGCGTGGTTTGGGATATATCACCATTGAAGCAAGCAACGGTCAGGAAGGATTATATATAGCAACACTGCAAAATCCGGATTTAGTAGTAATTGCTACCAGGCTTCCTGAAATGAAAGGATATGAGCTGATGCAAATGTTGCGCAAGAATACTGACATGGCTTTTACACCTTTTGTATTTCTTTGCAATGCTCAAAGTGAAACAGGAATAATAGGACAGTCGCCAATGTCGCATATTCAATGCATACAATTGCCGCTTAACAAAGCTGAAATTAAGAAAACCATTGAAAAAAATCTGCAGACAGGCAGCAATGAATTGATGGCTTTTGAACGAACCTACGACGAAGTGTTGACAAGCATAAATAACTATGAAAGAAGAGATTATAATATGTTCCTAAATATTATTACGGGTTTTACTCATTTACTTATCCATTTCAATTGCTTGCCAACCCAAAAACGAAACAATTTTCTGATGGCGATTTATAATTCAGGCATTTCGCTGAAACGATTGCTCGCTACGATACATACAGATACCGAACCTCAAAAAGGTTTTTTAGTTCCTATAATTTTTCAGTACGATTAATAGTTGGTTTAAGTTGGATTAATATTAAAGGCCTGCACTATTTAACGAAATAGCTGCAGGCCTTAAGCATTTAAACGGTATATTTTAAAAATTAAAATTCAAAGGATCGGGGCCTATTCGAACATCTTTATCCAATGCATTTATTTGGCTCATTTCTATTTTAGTAAGCTCAAAATCAAAAATTTGCGCATTACCTTCTATTCTTTCCTTTCGAACTGATTTTGGAATGGTAATGATGCCATTTTGTACATTCCATCGGAGTGCTATTTGTGCTGGCGTTTTGCCATATTTTTCGCCGAGTTGCACAAGCAGCGGTACTTGATCAACCTTCCCCCGCATGATGGGGCTCCATGCAGTAATGGCGATATTGTGTTCTACACAGTATTGCACCAGCGTAGCCGACTGAAGGTAAGGGTGATATTCAATCTGGTTTACCATAGGAGTTACACGTGCAGTTAGTTTCAATTGTTCCAGATGCGGTATCATAAAATTGCTTACGCCAATGGCTTTCACCATTTTTTCATCTAAAAGTTTTTCCAAAGCACGCCAGGACTCGTTGAATTTATCTTTCACTGCCCAATGTATCAGGTAAAGATCTATGTATTCAGTATTTAATTTATGTAGGCTGGTTTCAAAGGCTTTAAGTGCGGAATCGTAGCCTTGGTCGGAATTCCATAGCTTGGTGGTGATGAATATTTCTTCGCGTGTAACCAATGAGTTTCTGATGGCTTCGCCTACGCCTACTTCGTTCCCATATATAGAGGCAGTGTCAATATGGCGGTATCCAGCGTTCAGAGCCATTTGCACAGCATTTTTAACCTCTTCGCCTTCTTTACTTTTAAAAACACCTAGGCCCAAAATGGGCATTTTAACCCCGTTGGCGAGTACTACATTTGTACTGTCAATTTTATCTGTATTGAACATAGTCAATCATTTAAAGTTTATAGAAGCAACAGATTTCAATCTTTAAGGGCTTCAGCAGGCTTATTTAATTCAGGAAGAGATATTCTTATACCCATTACTAGGATGTCGTCTATTTGCTGGGTGTCGTTTTTCCATTCTTCGTTTGTCACATCAAGTATGTTGCGCTGCTCATCCATCGGTTTTTGATTTATTTCAGTAAGCAACTCTTTGAATCGTTTTGACATGAATTTTCTACCGTCGTCGCCCCCAAATTGGTCGGCATATCCATCGGAGAACAGATATATTACATCGCCAAGTTGAATATCGATTTCATTATTGGTAAAAGGTTTTTGCCCTTTGAAGTGGATACCAATAGGCATTTTATCTGCTTTATATTCAGATAGTTCATTGTTTCTAACCAGGTACATAGAGTTGTAAGCACCGGCATATTGCAGTTGCATTTTTTCATAGTTGAATACCGACATCGAAATATCCATCCCATCTTTTGCCTCATTGGCTTTACCGGTTTGTCTGAGCGATGCTATAATATTGTCTCTAAGCATATTTAGTACCTCGTTGGCCTGCCTTATATCATTTTTACTTACTATTTCGTTGAGAAATGATATACCGAGCATGCTCATGAAAGCACCAGGTACGCCGTGACCAGTACAGTCGGCTGCTGCCACGAAAACCAGATTTCCTTTTTGAGCCATCCAATAAAAGTCGCCACTCACAATATCACGTGGTTTGAACAAAATAAAATGCTGAGGCAAAGCCATTGCAAACTGCTCTCGGGGGGGTAAGAGGGCAGATTGTATGCGGCTGGCATAGTGAATACTGTCTGTTATTTCTTGTTTTTGTTCCAAAATCATATCTCGTTGATGCATGATTTCGTTGTTCACTTCTTCAAGCTTGGTATTTGCACGTTTTTTAATCAGATAACGGTTGTACATCAGAAAAGCCACCAGAATAACCAATATTGAACCGATGATAAGTGCATTTTGTATCAATCGCTGGTTTTCCTGAGTTTTGGTAAGCAGGGCTATCTCTTTTTCCTTTTTATCGGTTTCGTATTTGGTTTGCAATTCCTGAATTTGCTTACTAGTTTCGGCATTGAAAATACTATCGCGGGTAGTGCTGTAAAGTTTAAAATAATCGAGCGCAGTTTTATAATTGCCTGTTTTGGAATATACGTCGGTAATATCTTTATAAATATCAGCCATTTCGCTACGTCGGTCTTGTTCTTCTAGTATTTCTATACTTTTCTGATAATACTCAATGGCTTGTGCGTATAGACCGCTGCGGTGATAAAGTTTTCCATAGGAACCGTAGATGAAACTCAGGTAACCGTAAAATTGAATATCGTTCATGAATTGTTCGGCTTCGCGCAGCATTTTCTCGGCATTTTTAAAATCGTTCAACTCTATGAGTGCCCCGGCGGTATTGTTGAGTGTTTGCAGATAGAAGTCTGCTTTTCTAAATTCGTAAAAAATTTCTTTGAGGCCTTTGGAGTATTCCAGCGCTTTTTCATACTCACCTCTCTGGCTATATACCTGGCTTATATTAAGTTTTGAAAGCGCCATACCCAGGGTATCATTTATTATTTCAAAAGCATCGAGGCTTTGCTGATAGTATTCAAGAGCCTTGGCGTATTTGTCGAAGGAGAGGTAGAAATAGTAGATATTGCCAATATTAAGCAATGTGCCCGCCACATTTTTATCATCTTCAGCTATTTCAAAATTTTTAAGTGCTTTTTGGTAGTATGTAACTGCAATATCGTAGTTTCCCTTATTTCTATAATATACACCTACATTTCGGTACACTTGTGCTTTTAGAAGGGAATCGCCTTTTACTATTTCCATTTCCAGACATTCAAATTGCAGCTTTATGCCTTCATCAAACTGTCCATTGTTGGCTTTTACCAACGAGAGATCTTGCCGGGCCTTGAATTCGAGCATTCCGTTGCCAATTTCCTGCGACATAGATATGGCAAGAAGACCATAATTATATGATTTCTCTTTAGACAAACCGTTCGCAGAAATCAACTCAATCATGATTTTGATTCGTTCTTCTTTGGTAGCTTTTGAGAGTGATCTCTCAAGGGAATCGATATACATCTGACTCTCGGCGTCTATATCCTGCGAAAGAACGTGCAATGGAAATAAAAAAACTAAAATAAAAGTGTATAGAATTGAATGTTTCATCGTATAAAAATTAATTTCGGCACACAAGAGGTATTTTTGTATAAAAGCCTCATAATGACCAAGATTGCAGACTTACAATTTTTTATATGTACGTATACTCAAAAACAAAGGTAATGAATTACTTATTTTATAAAAATATTTGCTTGTTAAAGTTTCGGTAATATGTACAAAATTGGGACTACAAAGTAAGCCAAAGGGTTGCAGTTTCAGAAAATATTTATCCTGAAGATTTTAAGTTCTGCTGCCACCTTTTTGGCATTTGTATTCATGTATACACTCAGTTGGTTCCAGAATGCAGAGCCGTGGTTTTTATGAATGCAATGTGTAAGTTCGTGTAGTAATACATATACTTGCAAATGCGCAGGAAGTCTGATTATGTGTGCATTGAGCGTGATATCGTTGGTATGTGTACATAATCCCCAATACGAGCGGGCTTTGCTAATTTTTACGTGATTGTATGATATACCGTGTTTCTCCGCCAATTTTTTTAGCAGAACAGGCAGTGTTCTCGAAGCTTCATCTATGAGAATTTGCTCTATACGGTGGCGTATTTTGGTATCGGTAAGCTCGTTGCCTGGTTCCCATCCTTTAGGGAGGCGCAATTCTATGAAATTGTCAATTCGCGAAACGGTAAACATGCGGTTGAGGGTGGGAACTATGGTAAGATTGAGATGCCCCAGACTAAAAGGTGTATAGAGTTGAAACTGGGTAATGGTGCTTTCAAGTTTTTTGGCTTTCGCCATTTTTTCATCCACCCATTCTCTTTTCGATTCCAGAAATGCAATTGCAGTTTGTAATGAGGAGCGCGGATTGAATGTGAGAAGTATTCCTTTCGAGGGTACTATTTTTATACTTAGTCTTTTTACCCGGCCAGTTTCGCATACATGTACAACTCCGAAATGCGGATGTTCTATTGTATATATTTTATTGGTCGGTTTAAGAGGCATACAATAAATTTTTGTTTTCCCATTTCCCAAATTTATAATAGCCTACTGCGATAATGGTACCGGCAATCCATCCCGATGGAACACCCCACCATATGCCTGTATGCCCGAATTGTTGGCTATAAACCCATGCCGAAGGTATACGCACAAGCCAAAGCGCCACCAAAGTTACGAACATAGGTATATGGGTAAGGCCTACACCTCTGAGCAAGCCATTGATGCTAAACATAATAGAAAATAGAAAATAAAAACTGCTTACTACTATCAAGTACTTTTTGCCTTCGGCTATTACAGATGCATCGCTGGTGAAAAGGCGTATCATATAATCGCCAAATAGCCAAACTGCGGTACTAATAAATATGGAAATAATCATGGAAATACCAATAGTTGCGTATAACCCCCTTTTTACTCTTTCCATTTGTCCGGCACCAATATTCTGCCCCACAAATGTAGTAAGGGCTTGCGATAAGTTCATAGCCGGCATCAGCGCAAAAGAATCGATTCGGCCAGCTACAGAGTATGCAGCTATGATAACTGCTCCATAAGTATTAACCATGCTGCTAAGTGCAACCATGCCCAAAGCTACCAGCATGTGCTGTATACCCGATGGCAGTCCTATTTTAATACTCACAAAAAAAATCTTTGGTTCAAACTTCATTTGCCAAAGTTGGAATGGCACATCTTTTTGCTTGTGCGCCAGGTACCTGATTCCAAGCACAAATGCCACTGTCTGAGCTATTACCGTAGCCCAAGCAGTACCTTCGACCCCCGTTTTTAAGACCACAACAAAAAATAAATCGAGAAAAATATTGAGTAAAGTGGCTACTATGAGAAAGCGGAGTGGAGTGCGCGAGTCGCCTATACCGCGCAAAACGCCACTCACGGCATTGTAACCAAACAGGGGAATAAAACCCAGCAATGAAACGTGCAAATAACTTTGCGCCAATGGCATAAGATGCAACGGCAGATTCATAAGTGTAAGTATCTGAAAACTGAATATATATCCGACAATGGCCAGCAATAGAGCAGAAATAAACAAGAATATGAACAAAGAGTCAACAGCCGATTTAATAGATTGCGGTTTTCGTGCACCATGAAACTGTGCAATAAGAATAGACGAGCCCGTAGTAACACCCATCACCAAAGCTATAAGGGCAAAAATGAGCGGAAAAGACGCCCCGACAGCTGATAATGCATCGGTACCCAGAAAATGACCTACTATGGCACTGTCTGTAAGATTGTACAACTGCTGGAAAATATTTCCTAAAAGCATGGGGTATGTAAACCGCCAGATAGACTTGCCTATATTGCCGTTTAAAAAATCAACTTTCAATGATAAATAGGGATAAAATGAGCTAGCGAAAATACTTTTTACAATTGGGAAAACAAAAGTATTCATTATTAAAATAAAATTTTTAATTTAGTTTTTCGTTATGATTGATAAAATATATTTTAATTCGCAAAAAAAACGGCATAGAATTGGAGGAACAGATCATGTTTAACCTTATGCGGAAAAATAATTCATTTACAATGAAAAAACTGCACATATTACCGATAGTCACGCTATTAATGATTAGCATATTCAGCAATTGTTCTCATGAAGATTCAGGCTCTGTACTGGCCGAGTCGTGGCCTCTAATACCGGGGCGGTACATGATAACTGAAAAAAACGCCAGTGTACTGTGTGCATCAATGAAAGATGAGCCCATAGATACCGGAGCTTACACGGCCACAATTGGCGGAAAGATCACTTTTGTTGATACTTCAATCACTGTCACCAGATACGGGCATTGTTGGTCTACTCAACCCAATCCGGTTTATCATAAAGATTCTTCCACTACGATAACTGATCCGAAGGAAGACTTTCAGTCGAATATTAATGGACTAAAAATGCTAACTGATTATTATGTTCGCACATATGTAGTCATAAATGATACCCTTTTGGGTTATAATCCTGAAATACTGAAGATAACTACAGAAACAGACGAGAATATATGGTTAAATAAAACTGGATTCGGTTCTGCAGTAGTTGGTGCCGTTACCTTTACTATAGATTCTGTTGGGTATGTAGGTTTGGGTAAAATAGGAACTACCTATCATGGTAATTTCTGGAAATACGACCCTGCGAAATCGAGCTGGGCACAAATAAGTACATTCAAGGCACCTACCGAATATGGTACACCACGCGATGGTGCTGTAGCTTTTGTTTTGAAAGGAAAAGCATACGTTGGTTTAGGTGAAAATATAAAAGGCAGACTCGATGATTTCTATGAATACAACCCGAAATCTAATGCATGGGTTGAAATCATCACGCAAGACGGACTCAGATTTCCCGGTAAGCGAAGTGGAGCAGTAGCTTTTGCCATTGGCGAATTTGGATACGTGGGCACAGGCCGTGCTGGTATCAACTCTGTTGTAGGCGATTTTTATAAATTCCGTCTCGCTGACCACGAAGCAGGCAGATACGCCTGGGATATATCTGGGGGTATACCGGTAGCTCGTGAACATGCGGTTGTATTTGTAATAGCTGACAGAGCTTACATAGGTTCAGGCTTAAGCGAAGATAGCGTAGCACTTAAAGATTTTTATGAGTATATTCCACAAAACGATAGTTGGAGTACCATACCCGAATTTCCGGGAGAAGCTCGCTACGATGCCTTCTCATTCAGTATTTGGAAAGACTACCTGAGCAGAGGCGAAGGATATGTAGGTGGTGGCCGTAGCAAGTCAGGTGTATACAACGATGTATACGTGTATATTCCGGAACTGAACCAATGGAGGCAGCGTACAGATTTCTTGGGGGGTCCAAATTATGGCGGTGCAGGCTTTACTGTGAAATACCAACGTTTCAATGAATCTTTCAAAACTGAAAAAGGTTTTGTAGTGGGAGGTCACAATGGCGATACCGGTCAGAATCGTTTGTTCGAATTCTTACCTTAACATTTTTATCAAAGTTAATTAATGAATATGATGTATATATGAAAAAGGGCATTCTTATACTTTTAATAGCAGGACTTACAGTAAATGCTACATTTGCTCAATGGGAATTCGCATATTTCTCGCTGAATGCTGGTGGTTTGCACAATATGTTGGGCCCCAAGCCGGATGGTGTGATAAGTAAATTTGTGAATACACCGGATGGTTCTTACCAAGCATTCCTGAAAACTGATGAAAAAAGCAATGTGTATGTCCCATATGGACTTGGATACCACGCTGGTCTCAATTTTCATTACGACATGAAAGGCAACAAATTTGGAATAGTGTTAGGTGCAGAGTATTTCACCAATGTACTAAAAGCCAAATATGTGACTCTATCGAAATATGAACTTACCGAAAAATTTACAACTTATTCGCTGGGTATACCATTGTATGTAAAAATAGGCTCAAATATTTTTAAACAACAAAAGTATATGGTATTAGGTTTTCAATACAACTATAATCTCGACCTGAAACAAACGCAAGTACTTTCTGATGTTGGCTCAAAATCGATACGTTGGAAAACACCAGCTGAGTTTCAAAAAAGCAATACCATGTATTTTGTAGGTTTCAACTATTTAGTTTTCAGGGCTACCTTGTATTACATGCCGGGATCGTATTTCAATAAAGATTTTCTCGATAACCGCAAGATACCGATATACCAGCATCAGCGCGACAATTATCTACTTCTAACCACAAGCATAGTAGTACCTATCAACGACTGGGTATTTCTCAACAGTTGGTTTGCAGAGCAAATACGCCGCAGAATGCGCCGAGGGGGTTGAAATACTCGCTAAAAGATATAATACAGAAAAGCCGATTTGCATTGCAAACCGGCTTTTTTATTAAAACTAGCTTCCTGAAAAGGATTATTTATAGTATACATTCTCAAATTTACCTTCGGTAATGGTTACCGTTTCGGTAGCAGATTTGGCTGCTGTAAAACTAAACGTACCGCTTACACGGTTCTCGGTAATAGAAGTGATACGAACTGTGCCATTGGTGCTGAAATAAGTATTGGCTTCAGCATCATTTGGGTTGTTGCGATATACTGTACCAGCATTTGCTTGTCCTTCGAGTGCTTTTAGATCATAGTCAACATTAGGCGTAAGACCGTTGATGAAAATAACTATGGTTTTGCCATCGGTGTTTGAGCCGGTGATAGTTAGTTTTTCACTTACTACCACACCTACCACACCGCCTACACCACCAGTTAAACTAGCACTCGAAACAGACCATGCTGTGCCATCTACTTTGCATGTCATTTTTCCCAATGCATTCTCAATAGCTTCTTTTGTACATGCATTCAGAAAAAGTAACGATATACCAAGGATGGCAATCATAGTCAGAGATTTGATTTTCATAAAATTAGAATTTAGGTGAAACAATTTATTTCTTTAAAACTTTTTGTGCTGTTTATTGAAATTTATTCAACAATACTATGGCAAAGATACTAATTAGGAATAGATTTTGACTATAAGTAGATAAAAATGCTCAGAAGGTTGCTTCATGAAAATTTATTTTTTTTGCAAATCAAATATTTAAACAAAATTTATGTATATTTAGCATTACCCACCTGAGCCCATAATTTAACCCTTGTTTTATGAAAAAAATAAAACTGCACTGGCAGATACTTATTGCTTTGGTTTTGGCTGTATTGATTGGCTATTTCCTGCCACAGTATGTAAAATATTTAAGTTGGATGGGCGACATGTTTATGAGGGCACTCAAAATGCTTATCGTTCCGCTTATTTTATCGTCCATCATCACCTCAGTTGCCAATATTGGAAGTGGTGCCAATCTGGGACGACTAGGGTTAAAATCATTGTCATTCTATTTTACTACCACAACGCTTGCTATACTTACAGGCTTATTTTTTGTAAATCTGAAAGTTCTCATTGAAATTGTTCCCTCCAATATATTTGAGGCCATGGTGGGAGAGCAAACACTTTCTATCATCTTTTTTGCCATTTTATTTGGCTTATTTATAAACTATATACCCAAAGAGAGTTCTACCACGCTCAATAATTTTTTCAACGCAGTGCTTGAGGTTATGATGAAGATGACCATGTTTGTGATACAATTCACCCCACTTGGTATTATAGGCATAGTATCTG
>JFJP01037970.1_pt1 | contig 20732 bp, 10 predicted proteins | sample 431651 | NCBI WGS metagenome assembly JFJP01 (sample SAMN02602958, study PRJNA72255) | Microbial mat metagenome, whole genome shotgun sequencing project. | biome: fresh water; feature: sink hole; material: water; isolation source: purple microbial (photo- and chemosynthetic) mats found in...
CTGATTCCATACCTCCCACACTGCCAGACAAAGAGCACGCTATTTCCCAACTCTGGTTTGCTCTACCTCACCCACTTTTAATCACACCCGACGCTGGCCAGCTAAGAAAAAAGATTTTATCTGTAGAAAATAGAGTGTGGCGCAGGCGTTCCTGCCTGTGTCTTCCGAGGTGCATTTTGCACCGTTGCGTGAGAAAAGAAGCGGACAGGAATGTCCGCTCTCCATCCAGAATGGAGCGGTGGCATCTTGCCGCCGAAATCGGAAAAGACGGATAAAAGAAAAAAATATTGCTACCATTCCCGTTGCGAATATGATGGGAAAAGTTCTTTGAAGAATATGGGGTTAGGCGGATTCCGCCTAAAACAAAGCGAGCGAAGACAGGGAACACCGTGCAAACCGGTGACAGTCGCGCTACGGTAACAAGTGACAATCTCTCGGTTCCCATTTTGGGAATACAAGCCAGCGGGAAAAAATCCCGTGAAGGCGGCAGAGTGAGGATGGGGTAATTCCAATGAGCTTTTAAGATGATATTAAATGACGCAAAAATGACAAGTCAGTTAGTCTCATTTTGAAAGCTCATTGGAATAAGTAACCTCGGCAGCTTGGAGTCCGAATATCTGTTCGATCGCGCTCATGTCGCCTGCCCGCGTGTGCGGGGTGGCGAAAAAACTTCATCGCAAGAGTGAAGCGTGGGAATGAAGAGGAGAAATACGCCCGACAAAATCGGCGGGCGCAAGTTGTCCGCTTCTTTTTCACCAAAAAAAAGGAGTGGTCAAAATGAAAAAAAATATGGGATGGGTGAACTCGTTCGCCCTGATTTCTTTGTTAGTGGCTAGTTCGGTCTGCCAAGTAGTAGCTATGCCTTCGTCTGAAACTAAAACAACTGAAAAAAAATCGCCTCTTGGCATCGTGCTCGTGGCCTTCGGGACAAGCACGGACGCAGGGGAAAGAGCCTACGGCCCGATAGAAAAAGCCGTGAGGGCTGCATATCCAGGGGCATCCGTCAGGCGGGCTTACACATCAAACATCATCCGTAAAAAGCTCGCAGCGCAAGGCAAGAAAACACTTTCTGTGGACGAAGCTCTTGACCAGTTACAAAAAGAAAAAGTCAGCCGCGTGGCTATCCAGTCACTGCATGTCGCGGTGGGAGCCGAGTTTGAGGAAATGCTCTGCGACATAAACCGTTTCCAAACGGAAAGAAAAAAGCCTTTCACCCAAATATACATAGGCAGACCTCTCATCGAGAGCAGGCAAGACATCAACTCTGCCATTCGCGCTTTGCGTGCGGATATGCCAGCCGAACGCAAACCTGAAGACGGGGTTGTTTTCATGGGGCACGGCAACAACAGTGGGCAGGGAGACACGACCTACTTGGCTATCGGCGCAGAACTCCAGCGCCACGACCCAAAAATGTTTTTGGGGACTGTGGAAGGTGCGCTAGAATTTGGCGAAATATCGCGTGCCGTTCAGTCTGTCGGTATAAAACGGGTATGGCTCCAGCCGATGATGATCGTAGCAGGCGACCATGCCATCAACGACTTGGCCGGGGATGAGCCAGACTCGTGGAAAAACATGTTTGCCAAAATCGGCGTATCAGCGCAGCCGCGACTCCGTGGCTTAGGCGAAGTGCCGGGCATACCGGACATCTTCGTGAAGCACCTGCAAAAGGCTATTGAAAAGAGCCATTAATACGGCGTAATCACAGCAGTGAAAAAGCACCGCCGCACGCCGGGACAAAATTTTTGGAGAAAAAGTGCCCTAGCACTTTGGCTTGTCTTGGCTGCGGCTGGCTCGCTTTGTGTGCTTGCGGAAATGTCAGTCAAAGGAAGGAGCCGTGTGCTTGATCATCTGTGGGAACTTTTCTGGTCGGTCGGACTCATGGCGTTCGTCGGCAGCATCATAGAAATAAGGAATTGGACAAGGTTCGTCTCTTTTCTGGTCGGCCCGCTGGCACGCTTCGGCAGGCTGCCTGATTTGGCAGGGGCAGCCATGCTGACCGCCTTGTTTTCTGACAAGGCAGCAAGCAGCCTACTCTCTACCGCCTACGGGGACGGTCATCTCTCACGCCGCTCCATGCGCATAGGCGGCATGTGCAACAGTTACTTCGCTTTTCTTTCGCACTCGCTGCGTGTCCTCTATCCTGTCGTGGCCGTGTGCGGTTGGGCTGGCACCATCTATTTCGCCCTCCAGTTCTCCACTGGCTTCTTGTTTATCCTCCTGCTTCTTTACTGGCATCGCCGCAGTGTAGGCACTGGGGAACTGGAAAACAGCCCAACTGAGACGCCACATATTCCTGTCTCGGATAAGTCGTCATGGCCAGAAGTTATAAAACAATCGGCTTGGCGCACATCGCGGATTATGTGGAGGATGTTGATCGTCACCGTTCCGCTTTATTTAGGTGTGACATATTTGCAAAAGCACGGCGCGTTCGAGGTCATTGAAAAATGGATGCCCTCCGGGCGGCACGACTTCTTGAACGCTCAAGTTGTGGCCATAGCCGTCGCGCAACTCGGCGGACTCGTAAGTGCTGCAACGATTGCTGCTGACTACCAGCAACACCAAGGATTAGGGACTTTGCAGGTGCTTCTCGCTTTTTTACTGGGCAGCCTATTCGGAAATCCAGTTCGAACACTCCGACGCAACCTCCCCTCAGCCATGGGGATTTACCCGCCAAAGGATGGCTTCGTCATAGTTGTCACCATGCAGGTAGCACGAGCCGCTATCTGTGCCGTGCTAATCGCCCTGGTATGGTTGCTTTTGCTTGCAGGTTTCCGCTGATCACTGGGACCGCCGGCGTCACGCCGGCTCTTCTGATTTTACCGACAAGATGCCAGCGGAACGGTGACGATCCCAGTTGATACTAATGACACGGAAGACACACACATGATTGCCTGCGCTACTTTCCTAAAAAAACATCCAGCGTAGCCTTGGCTCCCGTGGGGATTTTTCGTTCAGGATTACGCAAGCTTAGACGGATTCGAACCGTATTACTGGCAGCATCTGTGACAGGCGAAACAAACTCCAGCAATGCAGGAAAAGAGCCTTCCGCATCAATCAGCCTCAACACCGTTTCTGCGCCTTGCTTGAGTCCGTGCGATTGCTCAGGCGTCAGATAAAGCTGAAGGGATAACCTCTCCATCTCGACCACCGTAACCACATGTGGCGAGGCTGGAGAGACGCTCTCTGAAAGGTGTCGTTTTATTTCTGTGACAACCCCCTCCACTGGGCTGCGCAGTGTGCGCGATTCTATCTGAGCCTCAAGGCGTTTGACTTTGAGTGCTTGGACACGAAAATCCATCTGAGCCTTATCGAACTCCTCCGATGAAAGCCTCCCTTGCTGCTTCAATTCCTCGTGTTTGGCGAAGCGTTTTTGCCAGTGCTCCAGCAGTGCTTTTTCGATGGCGAGTTCTTGATCCATGACGCGGCAATCCAGACGCCCGAGGAGCTGGTCTTTTTTGACGGTCTCACCTTCGATAACAAACAGCTCGGCCAGAATGCCAGACTCAGAAACGCAAACTTTAATCGTCTGATACGGCTCAATGTAGCCGAAGGGCATCTCTCCAGCACACGCGATGAAACAAGAGATGCAGAAAAATGATGCCGCCACCGCCATGCGCGATGCACCTGCACCGATGGAAGACTGGAGAAATGCCTTTATCATTGCTGAGATGTGTAGCTTGCACCATGTAAACCCGCAACAGCTAATCCAGCGCGGAAAAACATGAATACCGAAATCGCGAGTTTAATCCGAAAGGCCGACTGGAGCAAACGGTGCTGCTTTGGTTTGGGCAGTTTTGATGGTTTTTTGTGGTGGCAGTGAAGTTGAAGATTTCGCTTCAGGTGCTGCGGGGACAGGCTGTGCGGGCGCATCCTTCTTTTCCTGTTTTTCAGGGGTGACTAGAGGTTTCTGGGCAGGTTCCACAGCATGTTCCGAATCATGTTTTTGGCTGTGGTCTGGTTTGATTATTACGGAAACACCCTCTTCTGTTTTTGAAGTTTTATTGGCTGTTGCTGGGGCATCTTTTGTTTTTGTGGAAGACGCCTTTTCAAGGGGCTTGGATGGCGATGCAACAGCACCTTTCCTCTTCATCTCCAGCTCGTGTCTGGGCAGATCGTCTTCATCATATTTCTTTTTGACATCTATATCCTCGTAGCGGAGCAAGATGCCCTGCGAACGCTGGAGCGATATGAGGGAGACTTGGTATGTTGTCATGCTTTGCAGGAACGCTTCTTCGGCCTTCGTTTCACGGTCTTGCGAGTCCAGATAAAACTCTATGTAAGCAGATGTTTCCATGTTAGCCGTAGTTTTCAGATCGCGGCGTGCGCGGAGGTCTTCTAGCTCCTCCTTGGCAGAGGCCATGCTCTCGTATTTGGCCTGCAACTCTTTCCATGCCGTATTGACCTCGCGAACGGCGACTTTCACTTCGAGCAAAACTGTCTGAACCGTGGTGCTGAGCTGCTGAAACTGCTGGCGCAGTTCTATGCGGCGGCGGAGTGAGCGGGCTTCGGCTACATTGTTTTCCAGAGGGTATTCGAAAAGGAACCCAGCGGCGTATCCAGGGTCTGCAATGCGTAGTTGTCTATCCACTGCCCCACAGATTTCCGTGTCTTCGCGCAGGCCAGCCACATAGGTTTCGAAGAAGAGGTTGAGCTGTGGGAGTAGTTCGTTCTTTTGCATTTTGTTGCGGATGGCAGCCGAACGGAGTTGCTTGATCGCTTGCGTGATTTCGGGGCGTTGCTCCAGTGCAACCATGGCGCAATTCTGCGCATCGGCAGAAGGTGCCGAAAATATGAGCATGTCGGACGGTGAAAGTTGCAAATTTCTTTTATCGGCCATATCTGGGTCGTTCACTAGGGCACGGATGCGGTCTTGGGAATTGCGCACGCCCATTTCGGCTCTGACGAGATCTGCCTGCCTCGAAGAAAGTGCGGAGCGAGCGCGGAAAAGCTGTGCCCTATTGGCATCGAAATCTTTGCGTGCTTCCAGCTCTTCAAGGACGGCTTTTGTTTCGTTCACCAGCTTATGTTTTTGCAGGTAGAGCGAGCGAGCCATGTATAGCCCCCAGTAAGAGCGGGCTATTTCGAAGAGGTGCGTCTCGGTCTGGCGCACGAACTCGCTCTGGGCGATAGCCGTGTCGAGCTTGGCGATGCGGATGATGCTGCTGTTGTATGCCGTGCCGCCAGTTTTGAGTATTGGCTGTGTCACTGAAAATTTCAACTTACCCGTGGCCTGCGGGTTTGGAGCCATAAAAATGGAGTTGCTATCTGTGCGCCCCACTTTCTCAGAGAGCGTGGCATCTGCACCAGTGATGAGTTTTTTCCTGAAACCAGATTCGAGCGAGTAGTCGTCTTGCTCAAAGGTCGCTTGGTTGTCGCCAGCAGTAAGTGTGTTGCCTACAGGGTCGTCTTGGCGGTCAAATTTTCCCTCTATAAAATAGCGTGTATCGAAGGCACCCTTGGCCTCTTGGATACCCGTTTCACGGATCAGCGGGATGTCGCTGAAAACTTTTATCTGCGAAGAATTGCGTATCGCGTTGGCGTATAAGTCCTCCAAGGAAATACGGATTGCCTCCTTGCCATCGCCTATCGGCGCATGGAGCGTTGATGCCCACCAAGGACGAAAGTCATGCGGCAATTTCGCGGGTGCTTTGCTTTTTTCATCGGAACCGAGCTTCCACGCGTCCGCTTTGAAGCGGTTGAACATATTATCAAGCTGCGGGTCAATTTCGGGGTCAGTATTATAGGCGAACAGGCCGCACGGCAGGGCGGCGACAAGCACTAGAAACAGCGGTGATACAAATCTCATTTTTTCGTTTTGCAGGTTAGGTGTGTGATTGCGGTTGGCAACATATTATTGGCGAGTTTTTTATCATGATAATTAATATCCAGCGGGCGTTCCTTGAGCCGCCATGAAGTCTGCGACTTCGGAACCCCAGCCAAAATAATTCGGTTCGCGCATGGATTTACAGAGCAGCAACACAGTGCTGGCAGAACGCTTGGAGAAAATGCTCTGTATATCAAAGTCGCGGTAGAAAAACTCTCCGGCCTGTATGGCTGGGGCGAAGTAAGCACGCAAGCCCGTGGCGTTATCGGTGGATGCGCTGTATGTGGCCGACTGCTGCGTAATTTGCACGGAGCGAGGATAGTCGGATATGATGCTGTTCGGCATGGTGGCAAGCCAGTTGCCACCCACATCCGAAACTACAGACTGCATACCAACGATCTCACCTTTCGCACCGTAGAGCGTGACCACGAGAGTCGCGCCAGGTTCAGCACGCCCGCTGTAAATAGGCATGAGCGGCAAGAGCGGTGAGGCGTGCGGGTTCATCGGCTCGCGGTAATAGGCGAACGGTGTCTGCGGCAAATCTCTCGTTTTGCCAGGCGTGTCCTTGGTTGTTGAAGTGGAAGATGCTGTTGGCTCGGTCGTTTTTAATGCCTCTGCAATAGTGTTGCGCAAGGATGTGTATGTCGGCTCAGGCGATGAAGTCGTGGCTTTGACTTTTTCGCCAAAAAGATAGTTAGTGCCATGCGTGTTGGCGGCAAGCAGGACGGACGAAAGCAAGTCGTTGCCCGTAGAGCCGCCAGCCGAACCGACTGCATCCGTCCCGTCTTGGTATGCCGAGGGCTGCGTTTCGGCCAGCGAATAAGTGCCAGGGCGGAGGTCGGAGAAGAGGAAAGCTCCCGAAGCGTCCGTGGTAGCGGTAACGGAAACATTGCCGCCCCGATCATCGGTGCCTGTCAGTTTGACCGTTGTATTGCTGATACCTGTTTCCCCGCCGTCTTTCGCCCCATTATTGTTGGCATCCACATAAACAAAACCTGCGAGGCTGGAGGATTGGAGTTCTCCGAAGTTGTAATTGGCTCCCGCTTGGTTTGAGCCGATGGAAAGCGTGGAAATCGTCTGGCTTTCGGCGGTGTTGTTGACCGTGCCACCGAAGAGAGTGCCTGCCGTCTCTTTGCCGTCGAAGTAGGTATTGGGCTGTGTTTCCGTCAGGGTGTAGGTTCCAGGGCGAAGGCTGGTGAAAGAATAAGAACCATCGGCGGCGGTGTTGGCAGCAGTGTTGACGGCTGCGCCGAGATCGTCGGTGCCCGTCAACCTGACTGCGACACCAGAGATGGCCGACTCTCCCGCATCTTTCACGCCGTCACTATCGGTATCCACATAAACAAACCCCGAAACGCTGGAGGCGAGCAGCTCGCCGAAATTGTAATTGGCTCCCGTGTTGGAGCCAGCCGGAATGACGATGCTGGTGATCGTCTGGTTGACGATGGTATTATTAGCCGTGCCGCCGAAAGTGGTTCCCACGGTCTCCTTGCCGTCCAGATAACCGCCAGGTTGGGTCTCGGTCAGGGTGTATCCCGCCACGTTGCTTTGAGGAAAACCACTGAAAGCATAGGAACCGTCGGCGGCAGTGGTGGTGGTCATCGAGACGGGACCCCCGCCGATATCGGTGCCAGTCAGGGTGACGGTGACTCCAACAAGGACAGCCTCTCCTGCATCTTTCACACCGTCGTTGTCAGCATCTACATAAACAAAACCACCGATATTATTGACGGCAGGCACCGAAGTCACCCGGACGGTGTCTTGAGCCTTGTCTGTGTCGTTGTCGTGAACCTCATCCGTGCCCGCCCCTGGATCGGCATCGGCCACCGCACCATAGTCTCGGTCGCCCGAGGCTCCGTCGGCATCACCCTTCACGGTATTGCCTGTGCCTGGCGTGCTACCCTCATCAGTGGCGCGGTTGTCGTAGTAAATCTTGGCGTTGTTATCAATGTTCACATTGACGCCTATTCCAGCGATCACATCGGCGGTGAACGATATCGTGGCCGTATTGCCAAGGGCGAGGGTATCGAGCGTGATGTCGAGCGTCCCGCCTGCGGTGGCCTTGTGGGTGACATTGGCACCGACGACATTGGCGGGGTTGAATGTCAGGTTTGTGAGCGTGGCCGGCAAGGCGTCACGCACACGGATATCGTAGGCAGCCGCCGTGGAACCGTTGGCACCAAGGTTGGTGATCGTAAGCGTGTAAGTGATGGTTTGGTTTGCGTTCACCACGCCATCCCCGTCGTTGTGGGCTTTCGTGATGACAAGGAGGGGCTCGACCACAGTGACGGTGGCGGTGTTGTTATTGTCCGTCTCGCCAGCATCTAAAATGTCGCCATCATTGTTGAGGTCGGCGGAGGAATCCACATCATTGACCAAGGAAGTCTGACCATTGCCGTCGCCCGCGGCGGTGATGCCGTCGTTGCCAGCCACATCCAAAACTTTCGCCTGATAAGTGATTGTGAAGCTGTCCGTCTCCGTTGCGCCTGCGGCATTGACCGTGCCGTTGCTCGCCCCGGCGTTTGTGATTGTGAGTGTCTGGCTCAGGCTGTTGTTGTTCAGCCCAGCGATAACCATGGCAGCGGGGTTTGACGCGACAGCCACCGAGTTGGCGACTAGCTGCAGCCCAGCAGGAAGCGTGTCTGCAAGATTTACTACCGTGCGCCCTTCCGCAACACTGACTGTGACGGTGTAAGTCACAGTATCGCCAATGGTCGCTGTTGGGACATCCACGACTTTTGAAACGCTAAGCGCACCTTGAGTCGGGATCGTGGCGGTGGATGTTACCGTATAATTATTCGGATCCGCAGCACCATCACTACCAGTCCGTTCGGAAGCATCACCCGCATCGTCGCCATCTTTTGCACCGTTCAAACCACTCCACTTGGCTGTGGCTGTGTTACTGATCGTTGTGCCGACGACAGTCGCATCTTTGACATCACCCCTGACGACGACCACGAGCTGCTCGTGCGTGCTCGCACCTCCCGTATCGCGCAGTAAATATACCTTGCCTACGGTGGAAAGAACATTGCCCGCGAGATTTAACATGCCAGCCACATCTGAATCGGCGTTACCACCAACACCATCGGTGACGGTCGCGCTAACCAGAGCGAAGTTTTCTAGCTGCCCATTGGGCAAAGTATCATTCAACAGGATGTCGTAAGCGTTTTGGCCCGACCCCGCTGCGTGTGAAACCGTGATCGTGTAAGTGACTGTATCGCCCGCATCTAATCCAGGGGCGGCACCAATCGCCTTGTTGATTTGGAGCACTGGTTCAACGACCGTCACATTGCAAGCGGCTGAATCCACAGTCGTGCCAGCGGCGTATGTGGCACGAGCAGTATTAGCAAGAACATCACCAGACTGGTTTGCAGTAACATTGACCACTTTTGCGGTAACGGTGAATGTGACGCGATCGTTGGCATCCACCACATTATCAGATGTGTTTGTGATATTGCCGAAAGTGAATGTTGCGCGATCGTTGTACGCCGAACCGCCCGCGTTGGAAAGCGTGCCAGCGGTGCCAACAATCATCGTGCCCGCCGTGATATTCCCCCCGCTCAAATTAGCACCAATCGAAGCGACCTGCGCAGAGACTATTTGCAAAACGCCGTTGGCATCATCCTGCGCCATGTCGGTGATGACCAAATTATTCGTCACACCCTCTGCTAATGTGACGGTCAGTGTGTAAGTGAAAGTTTCGCCCACGGCAGCATTCGAACCCGATGTGAAAGGCTGGTCGGAGCTTGCCACGATCTTGGTCAATGTCGGACTAGAAACTGCCGTCGTCACCACGCTCGATGAAACAGCGTAATCGTTCAAAGCACCGGCTACGCCATCCGCACCTGTCCGTTCGTCAGCATCGCTGCCGTCGTTGGCTTGGTCGAAATCGAGACTTGTCCAAGTGCTCGTGGCCGTGTTGGTGATGCTTTGACCGCTGGCGACGGTGTTGGCCAAAGTGCCTTTGACTTTCAGAACGAAGCTCGCGCCAGAAGCCATGTCCACATCCCTGCCCGCAACCAATGAGAGAGCTTGTCCAGTAAAAACAAAATCATCCGCGCCGATGGTGCCATCTCCCCCCGTGATATCAATCGTGCCGCTCGAAGTGAAATCCCCTGCCCCGTTCAAAATAGTTGGGCCGGTCAGCACTGCATCCAGCGTGTCGGCGAGAGAAATGTCGTAAGCGTAGTAAGCGCTGCTGTTGGTGACGGTGATCGTGTAGGTGACATCATCGCCCGCATCCGCCGCCGCCGCATCTGCCGTTTTTGTAATAGTCAGCGCAGGCTCGCGCACCGTCACGATGGGATCGTTGGCTGGCGTGCTGTCAGGAATAGCCACCGTGCCACCCGTATCGGGATTGGTGTAGGCCACCGCAGCCTGATTTTCCAGAGTCGTGCCCGACTGATTCCCCACCACATCGGTGGTGATTGCTTGAACGCGAATGATAAAAGAATTATTATTAGTTGCACCATCTGCCGCCAGAGTGATGTTGCCGAAGGCCAACTGCATATCCACGCCGTCATTGCCGAGCACGCCCGCGCCATAAGCGGTCACTGTGGGTGCTCCTAGTGCCACGCCTAAGTTAGCTGCCAACTGGCCACCGCTGGCCGCCGCTGTCGTGATCAACTCGTAACCCAAACCACCATTGTATGCGGTGTTGATCCGCAATCCCGAGGGCAATAGATCCCGCACGGTCAAGGCGTTGGTCGTGCCTTCGGCCAGCGTCACTAAAATATCATAGTTGACCGTCTCGCCCACCAAGACATTAGCTCCCGTCGTGGTGGATTCACTCGTATCATCGTTACTGATCGAGCCGCCTTGGAACCGTTTGTCCACGGAGGGCGCACCCACCTGCACACATAGCTGTGCGCCAGACTCGTAGTTGTTGAGACCCGTGCTGTAAACGGGGAAGGTATTGTCCGTGGCCGTGACACCACTACCATCGCGTTCCCCATCAGCGGCACCAGCCACCCCAGGCGCGTTGGAACCCGTCGTGTTGGAGCCTCCCACCGTGCCGCTGTCACCTGGCAGAGAGGTGTAGTTCACCACGACATTATTCGAGAGAATGTCTCCTGACACGGCGGCATCGCCGATCTTGGCATTCACGGTGACTGTAACATTAGTCACCCCGCTTAAAGTGGATGACTCGGGCAAGCGATCAAAGGTCAGCGAAAAAGAACCACCTGCTCCCACGGTCACTGTCCGAGCCGTTTCTGTCACTCCTGTCGGAATGTTCCCACCCGCTACGGAAGCATCTACGCTGACCAACTCCATACCACTGGGCAAAGTGTCAATCACGGTGATATTGTATGCGGGTGGCATTTCTATCTGTTGCCAGAAAACTCGGTCTGGATTGGTTCCAGCATCTACCGCGCCCACGGTAGCCCGCAACCCGTAGCTCTTATTGGCATTGCTCGCGCCAGCGGTGACAAAGACCTCATAACCGAGCGGTAATTCCCCGTCGGGTGCCGTGTCTTCATTGAAATCATCCACGCGCACCAGCGTAGCTGTGGCTCCGACGGCACTCACGCGAAAGATGCCCTGTCTGCCCGAGTTCGCGGTTGTCTCATTTTTGACTAAGACACGATTCCCCACCACGAGATTATTTACTCCGTCAATCGAAAGTGCCACATTAGTCCAAGTGCCTGTGCCAGCCGTATAGGTAGCACCAGCCAAAGCCGCCGTAGTCGCCCAGTTAACCGCTGAAGAGGTCTGTATCTCGGTATAGACGACATTGCTGGTATTGAGCGTAACGCTCGGAGTCTCCTGCCAGAACATCTTGCCGTTGTGAGTCGTGCCACCAGCCACCGCGATGCGGTGATATTGCGTCACCTCGACATCACTGTTATTGTCGGGAGCCCGATCCAATACGACGGTATCGGTCTGGGCATCCACATAAAATACGCGATAGACACCATTTTGTTTGGCATCGGCCTGTCCCGCCACGAGGACGCGGTCACCCGCATTCAATGAGATGCCGTCAATGGTTCTGGCCACTCCTGTGAACTCTCCGTTGAGCGACACCCCACCGCCAGCAGTGTAGGTCGCCCCGCTCAAGGCACTCGTCGTGGCGGCCTGAACAACAGGCACTGCATTGCTGTCTATCACGGGATGATTAGAGAAGGTGATCGTGTAGGTAAAGGTATCGCCGCCGTCCGTCGGCTGGGCCGAGGTGATTTGCGTTTTTACATTCGTGATCTGCGGTTCGACTACTACCGCCGTCACACTGCCCTTAGCGGACACCATAACATCGTTAGCGGTATTGGCTCTGATATCCACCGTGTTCACCAGTTGCACGCCCGCTTGGTTGGTTGAAACATTCTCGACCAAGGCATTAAACTCGATAACGACATACTCCTTGTCGGCATCGCTATCCGCATTGAGGATGTTGCCCAATTTAAACTGGGGATCCGTGCTACTCGCGTAGGTGTCCGTATTTACCGTAACACTCGTCGAGGATCCGATATTGGCATCTGCCAAAACAGTCCCGAGCACGATTGCGTCAACAGTCGTTTCGTTGCCTGTCTGCCACAGTGGTGCTCCTGTTCCGAGACCCAGCCCCAGCGTGTCGCCCGTGGGGTTAGCTGAAGAAATGCTATTCAACGAACTGGAAACAAAAGCCACCTTCGTCGTCCCGTCGTTGAGGAAAATCAGACCAGCAGGCAAATTGTCGTCAATGATGAGATTGTAAGTCTGGCCTTCGGGGATTTCTACTTTGATCCGATAACGGATCACCTCACCGACGAGCGCAGTCGTCACCCCTCCGACAGAGGTTGTATCAGTCTCGGAGGTGGCCACGATCGTCTTGGTGGCTGTATAGTTGGCGGTATTCACATCCGCCACTTCAGTTTTATTGACCTGCAAGTGGTCATAGCCCCCCTCTCTGCCAGCATATTTGGTCAGAGATGCGGTGTTGCGGATGTAGGCATCAGTCGGTGTCTGGGCGGTGAAATAGTTTGGCGAAGCACCAGCGGCGAGAGTCAGATCGTAGCTGACAATCACAAAGTTGAAGCCATCGGTTCTTTCCGTGCCATCTTGGTTAAGACCGCGGTTCAGCCCACCCTGCTTGCTCTCTCCCCCATCGGCATCAGCATAACTATCCACCAACTCGATCTGGAAAGTATTGGAGCCATCGTCCCAAGTTAAATTAAAATCTACCCCATGCACCAATGCAGTCGTCTGATCACCCCGTTGCACCACGAGACCCGTCGCCGTGATGAACTGGTTGGCCGTCAGCGCACCAGGGTCCGCATATTGGGAGAGGATCGTGTCCTCAAAAGTCACATCAAAGGCATCCGAGCGCCCCGTGTTGCCGACGATGAGGGCGAAGCGGACTTTATCACCCGCATCGGGGAGGGTGCCAGAAGTCAGGTTGCTTGCGCTGAAAGTGGTGACATCCGCCACGCTGTCCATCTTGCCCGCGGTGAAACCTGTCGTAGTGCCGACTCCTCCAAAGGTGAGCCCGCCCAGCGTGCCTGCCGCGATCACGCCAGCCTTTTCGCTGGCGACGATCCCCTTGTAGATCTCGACATCAGGCTCGTTGATCACGACTTGGATGATCGAATCCGCTACCTGTTTGATACCAGGAGACTGTGTGTTCTGTTCCTCCGAACGCACTTGGTTAGTCAGATACATGCCGTCGGCAAAAGGGTCATCGTCCACCGTAACGGTGAACATGAAATCCGCAGTCAACAGCGTGTTGGGCCCGTAGTCATAGTCACCAGCACTGTAAAATTGAACGCTGTTATTCGTGGTCGAAACGGCTGTCACGGCAGGCGTCAATCCACTGATCGCAGTAAAAGTATCTGAGGGCCCTAACACCACATGACCAGTAGCTGGAGCACCTGCCGCCCATGCCCCATCATACACCCACTCGCCCACACCGCCGACCGCTCCGTCGGTATTGGGGTCGCCCGCTTTGTAAACGGGCATCGGCAGGTAATCGGTAAAGGCGAGGTTCTCCACATCGCCCGTGGGCATGGTGTAGGTAATCCGATAGGTCACCGTATCGCCAGGCGTCACTTGCACGGTGCCACCGACGATCGGCAGAGAGGTGCTACCATTCACCGCATAGATGCTCTTGGTCAGCACACCAGCCGTGATGGTGACATTCGCACCACTGTCATCGATCGGAGTATTGCCCGTGCCCGCCAAGGTGTCATTGTCCAACACCTGTCCAGTAATCTCTACAGCATTGGTGAGAACATCCCGCGGGTTGACCGGTGCCTCGCCGCTGGGGTAATCTTCATCAAAAGCATTCTGGATCACCACGCGAAATTTTAACTGCCCCGTTGTGGCACCAAATGGCAAAGCCCCCGGAGCCACCAGCGGATTATTGTAATCGGTCGTGTCGAGAGTGCCACCCACACCGCCGCCCAGTAACATACCGTCCGCCCCCGCTATCCCGTCTCCGCTCCAAGCGCGGCGAATCAATTCATTGGAAATATCGAAAGTCAACTGGCGTCCGCCTTCGAGCACGACATCGTTATTATTGTCGGTGCCGTCACCGATCAACGCCTGAGCCCAGTTGGTGCCAGCAAAGGCACCCGTCGCGCTCGCTCCAGTAAATGAACCCACTCCCAGCGTGGAACCGTGCGAGGTCACATTCAGAGTGGGAGCAAAGGTCGTGTCCAGCCGCAACCCGTCCGAAAACCAGTCGGTAACGACGATGTTATTGAAAGCAAAATAGTCGGAAACCTGAAAATCCAGCGTGTATTCTAGCGTGTCGCCGACATGGTAGGTGGTATTGCCTGTGGTGATATTTGAGACTGATTTCTGGATGGCGATAGATTGTGCCTCCAGCGTGTGCTCGTGGTCGCCATCGAGAGTCACTGTCCCTGGACTCGCCGAGTGTCCGCCAGCCACACTGGCATCGGTGAACTGCACGGTCGCTTGATCCGCTGTCCAGATCTCGCCATCGCGGGTGTCTGTCGGATCCCAAGTGCCGTAACCATAAGCTTCGTTGAAATGGTTATTGAATGCCCCTGTCGTGGCGTTGAGCACCGCATTGCTGTCGGCATCTATGCGGGGAACGAAAAAGGAAAATTCTACCCACGCATCCACCGTGGCAGTGGTGCCTGTAATGGCACTGTCAAATTGAATCTGAAGCGTGCCGCCCGGCGAGGTGGTGCTCGGCGTGCTGACAGCCGTGTAGGCGTGGGTGGAACCCGTGAAGCTGACAAACTGCATCGCATCCACGATCCCGTCACCAGCCAAACCGGGCAGGACATCCGCCAAGTTCAACGAGGTCAGCGTCTGCCCATTGGCGATATCTGCGTTGATGCGATAGCGTCGTTCAAAATTAGGTCCCGTCGCCGTTTCGTTCTCCGGTCCATTATAGACTTTGCTCACCGTGAAAAGCGTGGGGACAATATCGTCGGACGCCCCTGCGCTAGCCGCCCCAAATATCGTCGCATCCGAGGTGGGATTATCGAGAGGGTCATTGCCGTAGCGGAACCCGCCCCGTGCCTTCACCTCAAGCGCGGTGGAGACATCCGCCAGATTGCTCATCGTGGCATCAATCGTGATCGCCGCCACGGGCTGATCTGCTGCGAAACTGCCAAAGGGCAACTCGATCACGATGATCTTGTCGCCGTTCTGAAACTTGCCGCCCAGCCAAGCATCCGAAGTCTTGAGGTAAATCGAATTGCCAGAAGAGTCCTTTGCATAGGGATGCAAGACACCATCGGTCGCATCTACCGTGTCGCCATCATTGTTAGTGTCATCGTCCAGCGTCAATATCTGATAATTCACATTGGAACCGAGATACTTCACCTTGCCCGACGCGCCCACCGACAACCCGTCTGCCACTTGATCCCAGACATTGGTCGTCTTATTATACACCCCGTCTTCCCCCGTCGCATCAATCGCCAAGTCAATAAACGGGCCATAGCCTTCTTGAGCCGCATCGGTGTTGTCAAAGTTCACCGTGATCTGCGCATCCTCACCGATTTTGGGGTCGGGCGTATCCAGAGTGACCACAGGCGTGGCACTATAAAGAACGCGGTCTTCCAGCGTCTCTAAAATCAAGCGTCTTCTTTTTAAATTTCTCATAAATAAAACAAAAATACAGCGAAACAATAGAGATAGGCCGTTCTATGTCAATCAAAAATAGCGTCTAAAGACAGTGTTACTTACGGAATTAATGTGTCAATTTATCACACAAAACAGAGTAGCCCCGTTCTGACGAACACCACACGCAATAAAAATGTGATACCAGCATCCTCACTGAGACCGCTGGCATTCCCAGCGTGTCAGACACGCAATTCCGACTCTGGAGAGCGCGAAAGCAAGTCGCTCAAAATCCGCGCTGGCTCTTTGCCGCCATAAACTATTTGGTCAACAGCTTCAAGCAAAGGTGCTGAAATATTTTTCTTGTCCACTAAGCACTTGACCGACTGGACGGTAGTCACTCCTTCTGCCGTTCCACCCAGAACCCGTTGGGCTGCCGTCAGCGGATCCGCACAACCTTCAAATTTCATCTGCACGAAGGTCTCGCCAAAACTTCTGTTTCTGCTGGCTCCTCCGTAGCATGTCAACATCAGGTCGCCCGCCCCGCTGAGACCCATGAAAGTTTCCATTTTGCCGCCTAGAGCTACGCCAATCCTCGCCATTTCAGCGAGGGCACGCGTTATCATGGCGGCCAAGCTGTTATCTCCTAGTTTGAGACCTTGGCAGAAACCCGCCCCGATGGCGTAAACATTTTTCAGTGCACCGCCAAGCTCTACTCCACAGACATCGCCTGAGCGGTAAACGCGAAACTCTGCACGGTGAAATAATTTTTGGACTTCTTGCGCTATCTGATCTTCTACGCTTGCAGCCACGATGGCGGTCGGATGCCCTTTCTCTACCTCGTTAGCAAAGCTGGGGCCAGAGACGACGGCAAATGGCAGCCCACCCCATTTTTCAGCAACCATTTCGCTGACGCGCATGCACTTGTCTGGCTCGATCCCTTTGACGGAGCTTATTACTGGGCATTGTGGTGCTGGCCACACGGAGAGTTGGCTGATGAGAAATTTGGATGGAACCGACAAAAGAACGAAGTCTAAGTCGTTCATCCACACGACAGGATCAGAATGGTCAGACCACTGCACCCGGTGTCCGTTAGCTTGCAACAGGCGTCCCAGAGCCACGCCCCACGCCCCTTTTCCTAGCACATGGATATTCATGATTTATCCGATTTTTTATTCCAGAGTAAACGGGATTCTGTCCCTTCGCGCAAGCGGGCTATATTCGAGCGGTGTCGCACGATGGCCACGCCGCCCAAAAAAAGGCAGGCCAATGTTTTCAGGCTCCAACCGTAGTACAGGATGCCCGAAACAATCAGCGTCGCCGCACAGAACACGGACGCCAGAGAAACATATCCCGAAACGCAAAAAACTAGCACCCACGCCCCCATGCACCAAGCGAACGCCTCGGGCAAAATCACGAGCAATACCCCGCCCGTCGTGGCCACACCTTTGCCGCCTTTCCATCCGAGCCACGGGCAATAGTTGTGCCCCAGCACAGCCGAGACGCCTACAAGGATTTCCTCGTAGCTACCCACGGCTGCACCAGCGCGGATCAGATGTATGTAAATGAGAACGGCACCAGCTCCTTTGATGCTGTCCAATAAATAGACCGTCAGCCCCCAATAACGCCCGAGGACGCGTCCCACATTAGTTGCGCCGATGTTGCCGCTGCCGTGCTCCCTGATGTCCATTCCCTTGAGCTTGGCCACCAAAAAACCGAATGGTATAGAGCCAGCAAGAAAAGCCAGCGTCATGCCTACCAACAACGATCCGATCATGTCCCCTCCCCTTGCGATGTCATCCAAAATAAATCAGGAATTGTTCAACTGCTGTTCCAGGTGTTGCACCGTTTGGCGCAGCCTGTCATCTTGGCTAATTTTAGAGGTCACTGTCTTGCATGCGTGCAGCACCGTGCCGTGATCCCGTCCGCCAAAAGACGCCCCTATGTTTTGCAGCGAGTGCGTGGTGAGCTTGCGGCAAAGATACATGGCCACCTGCCGCGCAAGTGCTATGTTTGCAGGACGCCTCTTCGATGTCATGTCTCCCGGGCGCAAATCGTAGGTATCCGAGACCCGTTTCTGTATGATGTCCACTGTCACGGCACGCCGCGCCTCCTCTTGCAGGAGGTCTTTAAGCAGGTGCTCCACTGCTTGGAGCGAAACGGATTTGCCACTAAGCGATGTGTAGGCGGCCACTCGCAGAAGGGCACCCTCTAATCGGCGGATGTTCACCTTTATCCTTGTAGCGAGGAACTCCAGTATTTCGTCGCTGACTTCCGCATCCATGCCCGACAGCTTTTTGCGGAGAATCGCGAGGCGCATTTCAGGGTCTGGCGACAGCAGCTCCGCCGAGAGACCCCAGTCAAAACGGGAAACTAGTCGCTCCTGCAAATTGGCTATTTCAGAGGCAGGCCGGTCGCTGGTCAGAATGATCTGTTTACGCCCGTCAAAAAGGGAGTTGAATGTATGGAAAAACTCTTCTTGTGATTTTTCTTTGCCAGCCAAAAACTGGATGTCGTCTATGATAAGCACATCCAGCATCCTGTATTTTTTACGGAACTTGGTCAGCGTGTTTTTTTGCAGTGCCTCAATGAAATCATTGGTGAATTGCTCAGATGTGACATAGCAAACGCGCACGCGCTTTTTTTTCTGAAGCAGCGCGTTACCGATAGCGTGCGAAAGGTGTGTTTTGCCTAGACCAACGCCACCGTAAAAAAAGAGCGGGTTATAGGTGCGGGCCGGGGCGTCGGAAACAGCCACGGACGCAGCGTGCGCCATTCTGTTGCTGTCGCCGACAACGAGCGTATCAAAAGTGTAACGGGGGTTCAACCCAGAATGTGCCTCCGCATTGTCAGTATCGTGAAGGATTTCGGGCAACGAGCGTTTTGTTTCGCGCTGGGTTTCCGATTTTTCTTCTATGGCGGCACATTCCACCACCCTGAACTGCACGGGCATGGGCGGACGCCCAGTAATGATGCAGATAGATTCGCGGAGTTCTTTTAAGAAATTGTCCTCTATCCAGTACTGGCACATCGTATTGGGCAGACCTATCACCACACCGTTTTCGGATGCCTCTACGAGATTGGCACGCGAAAACCATCGCTGGAAGCCATCAGGCGAAATGCGCCCACTCAGCTCACTAGCGATTTGATCCCAAGTCAAATTCATTTTCACACCTATATCCACAACTTATTCACTACTTATTTTTTTTTGTAAAATGCTTAACATCAAACACAAATTGGTTTATTAACAGAGCTGTTCACAAGTTATTAACAATCCGTTCTGGTCTTGTGCTCTCTTTCGTCCGCGCCAGATTTTCTGACAGTGGGACGGGCTTGTATTTTATTTGGAAACAAAGCCGCACAAACATGCCGCCTAACATATTTTCCAAATTCAGACTGACAAGCCGATAATTCGTTTTGCCGTTTATTTTTTTTTGAAAAAAGATTGACGCTTTTTAAAAGCATCTTCTTTTCTGGTGAAAAGGAAAATGGGACATGGACACACAATGCTCAAGTTTGGCTCAACACAATGCGGCGCGAGTTCTTTTTGTTTGCACTGGCAACTATTACCGGAGCCGTTTCGCGGAGGCTTTTTTCAACCATCTGGCGACCAAAAATGCCTTGCCTTGGAAAGCGTTTTCGAGGGGGCTGGCCACATGGCACATCAAACCTTGGGACGGCACGATATCGCCACACACAGAGCGGGAGATGGATCGGCTGGGCGTGGATGCCGCCATGACGGCACCGCTCCCAGTCCAAGTTGCAGAGGAAGACTTCGCATCCGCCACACGGGTCATCGCGCTGGACGAAGAGGAGCACAGACCTATGATGATTAAGCAGTTTCCTGCTTGGGCGGACATGATAGAATATTGGCGGATAGCTGACCTGCACGCACTCGACCCACGCGAATGCCTAGATCGGATACAGGCTGCAGTGCTAACTCTGCACAGTGCTCTCGTAGAAAAAAAATGAACCCGAACCGTCACCCGCCGTTTTCTGGAAACGAGTTAGCCTGCTGTTCCTGCGGTTTATTTATTTCTTGGGACTGCACCCATTCGCATGCACGCTGGGCTAGAGCCGATGCGCTGACGGCACCGAATTTGGCCTTGATGTGCTCACGATGAGTTTCAACCGTTTTGACTCTTATGCGCATTTCCTCAGCTATCCGAGCCATCTTCCAGCCCATACCCATGAAATGAAAAACTTGCAGCTCCCGATCCGTGAGGGTCTCCATTTCAGATTTAGGTGGATTTCTTTTGGTATGCATCAGCAGGTGCATGAGCTTTATTTCCATGGGTGGACTCAAATAAATCTGATCCGAAAAAACTTTTCTGACCGCGGCCACAAGAATGTCGGTGGCCTCATGCTTCATGACATAGCCGTGTCCGCCAGAACGCAGCACTCGCTCGGCATAAAGCTCCTCATCGTGCATAGAAACCACCAGAACTTTCATCTCTGGATAAGCTGTGCACCACTGTTTCAAAAGCTCGAAACCGCAACCGTTTTTAATCATCAAATCCAGCAAAACTAAATCGGCTCTCTCATTTTTTAAAAACATTGAGGCTTCATCGGATGAAGCCATTTGTCCGCACACCCTCAAGTCTGACTGCTGGCTTACCAGTTGGCAAAGACCCGCACGAACAATAGGATGATCATCAACTATCAAAATTTCTTTTACTGGATTTGTTTGATTTCCCTCATTATTCAACAATGTCATGATGATATGCTATCATGCGAATGGACTGTTTCAAACCAAATTTTGAATTAGTCCCTTGCCCATCAAATCATTCGCATTATGCGCAACATATTTCCGTAGTTCATTCTTCAGCTCTTACTTTTTTAAAAGATTTTTAACTGCGAAAGGCGCAAAATGCACGAAAGTTTGAGTGCTTGGAGA
>JFJP01027455.1_pt1 | contig 20731 bp, 20 predicted proteins | sample 431651 | NCBI WGS metagenome assembly JFJP01 (sample SAMN02602958, study PRJNA72255) | Microbial mat metagenome, whole genome shotgun sequencing project. | biome: fresh water; feature: sink hole; material: water; isolation source: purple microbial (photo- and chemosynthetic) mats found in...
TGTGAATTGAAAGCATTGACTAATTTTTTCTCAATTTGAGATTTCTGAGAAATATCACTGAAAACCATTAAATTTTGAATAAAGATTCCATTTAAAGAAAATATTTATTAAAAATCACCCTATATTCAAACTGAGTTTTTTTAGTTTTCTTTGTCTTTGAATAATCTGGCAAATTGGCTCCAAGCAAGAATCTTGAGTTATCCTAATAGATAGTGGAAATTGAAAGAATGAGAAGACAAATGCACCTCGAAAAAATAAAAAATGAAAATAATTGCAAATCATCTCTAATCACTTTTTCATTTAGTATAAGGGCCAAATTCCCAAAGCTATTTTTTTTCAATCCATGGCTATTTTCATTAGATATCCTTCTCAATGTTTTTCTTAATTTATAATATACCTATCAATCCCTATTTCAATTCTTTTGATGTTACTTAAGTTAGTTCTGAAGATAAAATCCGAAATTTTATTCAGAGAAACTAAGGTTATTCCACTGTGATTTCTCAAACTAATATAAAATTCAATCATGAAAAAGCTAATTTATTTACTTTTGGATATTTATTCGCAAATATTCGAACTTTGAATCTTTGACTTTTTTTGTTTCAACCTTTTATCAAATAATTTAAGAAGAGGATTCATTTTTTTATCTACCATTTGAAATATTTGGGTTAAATCTTCATCGTTTATTCCTGATTTGCTGAGTTTAATAAGTTCGATTTTAATTTTTAAAAAAAAAGAGAACCTATCAACCTCATAAAAATAAGTTATTCCACGTATATTTTTTGATTCTTTTTTTGAAAAAAGCATCATTTTTTTTTTGTAAATAGATTTCCATCTATAATCCTCTAAAAAAGTCGTTCTTTTTGGTATTGACGTTTGAATTGATAAACAATTTATTGTTCCATCGATTAAACTCACTTGCTCATCTATCACTGGAATAGATCCACTTTTATTTTATTTTTTATGAAGGAATGATGCTAAAATTTTAAAAATATACCACAGTTTAAGATCTAAATATTTTATTGGGAGTTTTGCCCATAACATTGTGTAATTGCCGCTTGTAATTAATAGTTTTAAGATTCTTGTTCTTCATAAAAAAAATTACTCATTAATTTGTTTTTTTGATTTCATTTTTATTAATTTTGAGTAAAGAATGAGTCTGAGAAAGGGAGATTTAGATTCTTATGTTTTTTTTAAAAATCTCGAGCGAATAAATTCGGATCTTTTTTTTTAATTTTTTTTTTAACTTTTTATCAAAATGTATTTTATTTGAAATATTTTTTTTAAAAAAAAACTTGATTATGTCTTGTCGATTAGGATTTTTTTCATTATTTTTGTGTTTTAACCTTTCTGAAACAATAAATTAAGAAAATTCGGATTTTTAAAATTTGCTACATAATATAAAAAATCAAATAATCAAATAAAATTTTCAAACAAAAAACAAAACGTTTTAAGTTTGTTTTTAATTATTTCAATGCAAAAACCGGAAGTATCATCACTAAAGGCAGGTCCCACAGGGTTAAAATCCTCTTCAAAACAGCTTCCAGGAAGCATATTAAGAAGCGGTCCCACAAATATGAAGAGGTAAATTTACCAAAAAAGTTTTTAATCTATTTTTATATTTTAAAGTAAAATGGCAGGAGGTTCTACTAGACTTGGTGGACTAAATTATTTGAAAAAAAAGGACAATAAATCAAAAATGAAAACCACAACTTCAGATAGGGATAACGAGCTTGTATGGCATGATAACCAAATTGCCAATCCAAAAAAGTGTTTTTTATTAAATACTACTAAATTTCATCTTTAAAAAAATAATTAGATTGATAACAGATAAGTTTAAGGAAGTTGAGAAAACCTACAAGGCCCAACTGCAAGAACAAATGGCCAAAGCTTCGAAAAATACTGTGAAAGGATCGACTTCTCTTTTAGAATCAAGCATGAGAACCAGTCCATTGCAATCAATGGTTTTTTTAATTTATTTATATTTAAATTAAAATAAAAAAAGGATAAAAGCTCCAGTTCAGATATTAAAAACAGCAGCTCTAATTTACAAGAAAGAAGCTCATTTATGGAATCCAAGCGATCTGAAAATACCGAATTATCAGAAGAGGAAGTTAAATTTAATTTTTTTATCATTTAGAAAGTTTTTTTTCTTAATTCAAAAATTAGAAAAAGGAAAAGGACAAAGAATCAAGAAAGAAAAAAGGCAAAAAAACTTTATCAGAAGCTAATTTAGATGAGAACATTCCCATAAATATTTCTGAAACTCCAACAATAACCCTTCTGTTTATGTAAGGAATTTTTAATCAAAATTTCTTCTTGAAGAAATTCATTCAAAAAATAGTCCATCATCTTTGATCTCGCAAGACAATCCAAATCATCTAATGATTTTAGAAATGAATAAAAAATATCTGAAATTAATAGAAGATAAAAAAGGAAGTGATAATTTCACTCAAAGAGCAACCCAAACCTTTAACTACCAATCCAAACAAAAGGAACAACAGTCTACTAGAATAGAGAAGTATGACGGTGGTTGCTATGCATCAGTATGGGACTTATGGGATGCCAGTTTACAAGATCAGCTTTCAGATTATGAGATTCTTCAATTAGAAATCAAGAAGAATATCGAAAAAGAACTTATAGAATATATGAAGAATCCTTTTTGTGTTTTATCCACTGATATGAAATCTTTGTTAATCCATAACAGACAAGAAATTCCAGGGGCTTTGGAAGCACAACAAAAGGAAAAAAAAGATCAAACAGGAAGAACCATTAAGAATACAACGAATTTAGGATCAGGTGTTGGTGGAGGGTATACTTTGACAGGTGTTGATAAGGAAGAATCAATAAGAGAATCATCAAGCACTAATTCAAAATTATTGAGGAACCCAACTAAAAAACAACATGGAATCGATCAATCACAGGCTTCACGAGTGAAATCTAATAATGAATTGAATGAATCAGAAACAATAAAAGAAGCAATAAAAGAAGCTCAAAATGCACTTACGGAAGCTGAGATAAAAGTTCTGAAAAATGGTAAATAAAATAATATTTTTTATTACCAAATAAATTTAGAGAATTTATTGCTGGCTTTCAAACACATTGATAGGATCTTAAATCAAAACACCTATCACAAACAAATCATATTATATCGCAATTACCCTGAAATCAAAATAGAAAAAACTATTCAAGATGAAGATCAAAACAAAAGATTTGCCTTTAAAACCTTGGGCCGAAGTGCCATAAATCGCGATATCAAAGAAGAAGAAAATGAAAAAGAAAATGAGCAATCAAAAGAACATAGTGCAATCAATCTTCTCTTCAAATATAAATGTGATCTTACAAAGGATAGAACTGTAAGCTCAGCTGATTGGAATCATATAAATCAAGATCTATTGGCTATCAGTTATGGAGAGTATGACTTAAACGCAAACTCAGAAGGGTATGTTATGTTTTGGACTTTGAAAAACCCATCTTATCCTGAACGAATCATCAAATATCCTTCGAGTAATTAATTTTTATAAAGGAAATATTTTTTTATTGGAGTTATTTTTTATGGTAATTTTACAAAATTTGATATTTTTTGAAGGAATCACTTCTTGCAAATTCTCTGAAAGCACCCCTAATTTATTAGCTATTGGAACTATTGATGGTGTTGTTGCAATTTATGATATTCGTAAAAACTATAATAAGGTAAATTACCAAATTTAATAAAATATTTAACAAAAATTTCTTATTTTAAATTTGAAACAGCCCATAGCTGAGAATAAGCAAATGAATGGAAAACATGGAGATGCTGTTTGGGAGGTAAATTGGGTGAATCGTAGCGGAAAAGGTGATAAAGGAGAAGCTTTGGTTTCTATTTCCTCAGATGGAAGAATTGTTGAATGGTCAATGAAAAAAGGATTGGAATTTACTGGTAAATTTAAATTTTGAAAATAAAAATAAAATAGAAATAATATTAATTAGATCTGATGAATTTGAAAAGACATCCGAATCCCGCTCAAAAAGAAAATAATGTAAATGAAGGAACTAATTTTAGACAAGCTGGAGGTTTTAGTTTCGATTTTATCCGAGGAGAGCCTTCAATGTATTTGGCGGCAACAGATGAAGGAAGTGTTCATAGATGCAGCAAATCTTATGCAGAACAATATTTAGAAAGCTATTATGGACATGATGGCCCTGTTTATAAAGTTAGATCAAATCCTTTTTGGTCTGATATTTTTCTGACATGTTCAGCTGATTGGAGTTCCAAACTATGGAATTGGAGAGAAGAAAACTATAAATATTCTTTCAAAAGTTTAGATCTCTTTGATGAAGTGCTTGATATTGAATGGAATCCCAATTGTGCTACTTTGTTTGCCAATGTGTGTAAAGATGGAAGATTAGAATTGTGGGATTTGTCTAAAAATAATATGCTTGATCCCTTTGCTATTGATAAACCTAAGGAAGGAATAGCTTCTCCGAAAACAATGGTCAGGTTTTGTAATGGGTCTCCTATTGTAGTAACTGGTGATATGGCTGGAGATACAAATATCTATAGATTACATGGTATATTAATCACAATATAAATTAAATTAATAAAAAATTAAGGTTATGAGGATTGTGATCCTAAAAGACAACAGGAAAAACTGATGAAAATATTGTATCCAGGAGGATACAGTAAGATAAATAGAGAAGGGGAAGAGTTCATGGTTTAATGAAAAAATTTCGATATTTAACCGATTTTTTTTCATTTATAAATTTTTAAAAAAAAATAATTATGAATTTTCAAGACAATATTTTTCGTTTGCCAAATATTAATGAAATACAAATAGTGGATGATGTTTCTATGCAAGAATTTGACTCAGAAAATGTTCGAGGAGCTGAAATTTCTCCATTGCATCCGAGAATCGGTTTTCTCCGGAAACTCTATTTTTTATTGTTTGTGAGCATATTATTAGTGATTTTGACCGCATCGTTGCTTGTTTTCTCTTGCAAATTTACCTTCTTTAAAAATCTTTTGATTTTAACTATTTCTCTGATATTAATTATAGGAACAACAATCTTCATTTTTCTAAAAAAAATGTTCTTGATGAATCCAAATAAGAATTTTCTTCTGTTTTCTATCTATTATTTCGAAATTATGATAGCGTTTTCATGTATGATTTTTCTTGATAATTCGAAAATAATTCTTATGATTTTCATTGAAGCTGATGGAATTTTATTTTTTCTTTCAATTTATTCATTAATCACTCAAAATGTTTTAACATATCAAGTGGCAACATTATTTGTTCTAGCACCTATTTTCATTGTTTTCAACATTTTTGTTTTGTTCAGCTCAATATCGTTAGAATGCTTGATTTTTATATCAATGGCAGGAGTTATTTGGGGGTTCTATCTTATTTATGAGACGCAAACGATTATGAAAGGCTCAAAAATTGATGTTGAAAAAATGGATATTTTCATCGAATCAATCACAATTTATGCAGACTTATTTTTATTATTTTTAAGAAATTCTGAATTAATTAAGGATATAATGATCACAAGGAAAAACACCAAATTGGGCAATAATTTCTCAAATAAAATAGGTTAAAATCCTCGAAAATTAAATGAAAATTTCAAAGTTAAAAATGAAATTAAAATAACTTGAATTTTTTTCAGTTTTATAAATTTTCATTTGTGTAATTGGTCTTGAATAAAGATCGCAATTCATTCAGATCTATTTCTCCTGAATGATCTTTGTCGATCTCATTGATCAAACTCTCGATATCAATCGTTAATTCAAATTCTTTCTTAATAATGTCTACTAATTTAGAAGTATCTACACTTCCACTTCCATCAGGTTTGCCTCCCATTGCTACAAAAACATCCTTTGTATCTGAATCTTCATCATCATTAGTCATCATTTTATGCTTATGGTATATTGTCAAAAAGTCGCTAAATTTTATTTGACCTGTGTTATTTTCATCGATTTCACTTATCATTTTGTAATAATCGAATTCTGAAGGGATGAAACCTATGCGCTCTAAAGCTACCTTTAGATCAGAAATTTTTATTGATCCAACGCCCTCTTCATCAAGATCCTTAAAGGCTTTTTGACATTCGTCGATTTCTGGCTCTGTTAAATTCATTTTCTTTTAGAAAATTATAAAATGACTAAGTTTAATTTTTTTTTTAAATATTGAATTTTGTCTAAATTCTTTTTTTTGTTTGAGTTATTAGTTTCTTATGAGTTTGGAAATGTGAAAAATTTGTTAAATTTTTTCTTTCTGCAATGATCATTAATAAAATAAAAGATTTTTTTTTCATAAAGTGTTTTGACTTTTTTTTTAGTAAAAACAAAAAAGTTTAAAAAATAGAATTAAAATAATTCCAAAATTTCGCTTGTAATTAATTTACGTTTATAAACATATTTCAATTTTTTTTTTAATACCCTTGCAATGCACAACACTCTTTTCTTTTTTAAAAACAATGAAGAAATTTGTTGAAATCCTTCAATTTGCAAAAAAATGTGAGAATCTAACAATCTTTGTGCCAAAAATTTCAATTCAACTTTAAATTTCCTATCCAGTTGATCATTTTTGCTTGCACTCAAAGTTAAATAAAATATTTTTTGACAAAAACTCAGCATTGTTTTCAAATGAAAAAAATTGTCTCTCAAACAAAGCGCATCAGTTCTTATAGCTAATCTTAATTTTACAAGATATTTTAAATTTTGTAATGAATTTATGATTTTTCCAAACGTTTCCTCGTTCATATTTAAAGTAGTGAACTCAATATCCAAATAATTCAGTTTTTTCATGAGAATCAATGATTCAAAAATGACAAAAATTTGATCATTTTCAAATGTTTCATTGTCTGGAATTAAAAGAATTAATTTTTCTAAATTGATGAATTTTTTCAGAAAAATTGCAAAAACAAATGAGATTTTGAATGATTGTGGTAAATTTGATTTGATTGTGAGTGATTTCATATTTTCTAAATTCGGAATATGATCTCCTCCTATTGAAAAATTTTGGAACGGGATTGTATAATTTTTTGTTAAATCAATTTCAACGTTTTCTAAAGAAAGATTTTGGCCAAATGAACCGAAAATAGAGAAAATATTGCTTCGGAATTGCCTGAAAAGATTATTGCTTAAATTAAAATTCACGTTCTTCATTCCTTTGAAAAATATCAGTATATCATAGAAAATTCTAAAATCTGCGTCTCCAATACAATTAGAACTTAAATTCAAATCTAAACTCTCAAGGTATTTATCATAGATCTTTTTAATAGGTGATTTCTGGGTATCATTCTTATAAATTTGCCATTGCAATGGACTGCAATTTAATTTTAGATCTAAGGAAATATGCATTAATTTATCAAAATAAGCATTTTTGAGGAACAGCTTTATTGTATTGAGAATAACTTGTGGTCCTAAATTATTTGAAGCGAAATTTAGTTTAATAGATTTGAGGGTTATCAGCTTTTTCAATAATTTCAAAGAAGAAAAATAGTTTTCTTTAAAAAATTTATTATCACCATTTATTTCTTCACACAATAATTCTAAATTTTCTAATTTTTTCAAAGTTCCAATATTTGTTATCAATGCAATTAAACCTATTCCTTTTATTTTATTATGGGAAAAATTCAATTTCAAAGTTATCAAAAACTTCAAATTTATGAGACCTAGCCCAAAAATGGTAATACCATCGTCACCAAATTTATTCAAAGAAAAGTTTAACTCCAGAAAAGTTAAATTTCTTAAAGAAATTATCATGTATTTTGTGAAATATCCCATTATTTCTCTTGGAAAGAAGAGATTTTCTCCTGAAAATTTGAAAGATTTGAGATTTTTCCACGAACAGATTTTTTTCAATAATTCAAGAAATTGAGGTTTTTCGATTTTAAAGGATAAAATCTTAATTTGTAATTCTTCAATTTCTTTTGAAAAAGTTAAAAGATCTATAAAATGGGAAAATATTTTATAGTTTTGTTCTTTTATTTGTTCAATATTGAAAGAAATTGAGACCAGTTTTGAATCATCATTGAATTGGTAACGAAATCTATTCAAAGAGAGTTTTTTTCTGATGATATCAATGGTTTTTGTATCGGAAACATATAAAATCTTTTTGTTGTTTTCTTTCATTTTTTTAATTTTATTCATTTTATAGAAGTTTAATTATTTTTTAAATTTTCTCACTTTTTTAAAGCGAAATTTAAAAATTAATTATTCATAAATAGATTCTTATTTAAGTCAAACAAAATAAAAAACTGATAAGAAAAATGAATTTTTCACGAAATTTATTTTCCTTAAATATTTTTTTCATTTAAAAGATTTCTATTTTTTTTTTATTAATTTGAATTTGAATATTTTTCCTTATCTACTTTAGCTTGAATGAAAAATTAAAAAATAAATTCCTTCATTAATAATCTCTAAAATAAAATGAGTTTAAATTTCAAGTTCCCACTTAAAGGCGAAGTCTACATCCCTGAGAAAGTCTTAGTCGATTCGAAAGATTTAAACCCCCAAAATTCCAGCCCTCTTATGTTTGATTTATTTAAAAATAAAGAACAACCCAAAAACAATCAAAAAATGATATTTATAACGTAGTAAAAAACAATATAAATCCAGCTTCTCCTGTTTTCGAAGACTTGAAAAACAACATCCAAAATCTGAAAGAAAAAGGAGATATTATTGATGATAATTTCCTTTGTCCTTGGTACATCACAATAATTTTTCTTGAGATGTTAAATGCGCATTCTGTTCTGCTGAAAATATACAGTTCTTTACAAGGTTCTGAGAATTTGAGGCAGATTAATCTAAATTTCAGAAAAATTTTTAAGATAATTCTTTATCTGATTAATAAAGTCGATATTTCTTTGACCTTCAAGTGCAAAATCTTAAGAAATCTCGATTATAACATAACAATCTTGAATGAGAAAACCGAAGACAACCAAACACCTCTCATTGTGCTTCTTCTCAATAGAGAAGATTTCACTTATCTTGATCTGTTGATTCGAGAAGCTAAATCTGCAGAAAATTGTAAGTCTTACACACTAGAGGAAATGGAAAACACAATTATTTTAGAGATTTCTCATAAGATTGTTGCAGCTAAAACACGAAAAATCTTCCAAATTTTTTCTTTTGGGAATGCTATCAATCCTCAAAAAGAAAAAGAAAAAGAAAAAGAAAAAGAAGAAGGCTGGAATTCATTCAAGAGATTAAAACAGGAACTTATTGAATATTGTGTAGCAAAAAAACTTAATGAAATCACCAAGATTTTATTCAGAAAATTTCCTAACGAAGCTTTATCAATTCAAACGATCAATTTGGCATTAATGAGCAAATGCTACGAATATTTGAAGGATGAAAATTTAATGAAAAGAATACGAAGAATTTTAATTGATAAATCAATCATGGAAAAAATCATCGGTTTTCTCAAACAGCCAGAAACTTTTCTTGATGCCATTTTTTTCTTATATGAGGTAAAAAATTCGACTTTACAGCAAGAAACTCAGAAATTGCTCCATGAGACTTTTAGAGATATCTTACATGATCCTGCAATGAATAAAATCTTCCTTTATAACTTGAATCCTTTGTTGATATTCGTGATGTTATGCCAAACTTTCCATCATTTATCAAAAAAATGCTTTCATTATCAGCATTCCTTTAAAAAATATTCAATTTTTTTAGAAGGAATTGCATCTCAAATTGTTGAAAAATATGATAATTTCTATAATTTGAAGCGATTGGCTTTTCAGATATTTTATCCTGCACGAATCCCTTTGATAAGAATGATTTTCGAAGATAAAGAGATATTTGACACTTTGTTTCAAGATGATCGATTGGCCAAAATCACCAGATTTCAATTGAATAGTTTTTATGTTTTCGATTGGAATGTTTTAGCTTGTTCAACTTCCTTCAAATATATGATTTTTAATAGAACATTAATCAATGAAAAACCTCAAATAGAAATGCCACAAAATGCCGCTCCCAAAAAGAAAACGACCAAAGAAATCCATTTGGATCTATTCCTTTCTGTGGCTGAATCTATACAAAAAACTTTGAGTCATGAAAAAATGCAAATTGGAGTTTTAGAGATTTTCAACTATATTTCAAAACTGAAAATTGAAGAAGTCAACAATCAAAAAAATCATTGCTATCAGCACAAAATTTATTTAAAATCTGTGGCTTATCGAACCATACTTGATGCTTTTATATTTCTGGTCTTATTCGTCTATCTTCATTTTAATACTAATGAATTTAGTAATATCAGAAAAAAAACCTCAGAAATAAACACAAATTATACAAAAATATTGAATACACACAACAACATTTTTTTAAACGACACTTCTTTAGACTTATTTTCTGATAACGCAACTTTATTTATTATATGCACTCAAGAGTTAACAAATTCCGCTTTTCTATCATATATAAATCAGAGTTCAGTGATATCGGACACATTTTTAATAGCTTGCATGGATTTTCATAATTCCGAGTATAATTTGAATACAGCCTCCACAAATTTAATGTACCTCTGTTTTATTATAATCGTCACTTATTCCAATGTTTTCATTAGAAAATTCTATCAGATTTTCGTCAAAAACACTTTCCATCTTTTATTGATAGACCAATTGGATTTGTTCGCATTGGGATGCGTCATTATCATTGTTGTCTTAAACTACAATATCAATAGCACATTTTTTCGATCTCCCATAGAGATGATATCTGAAATCAATATTTTAAGTATTTTTATTGCTCTTTTGCTTTTTACATTTTGGCTTCAAATGTTGCAATATATAAAATTAACACAGAATTTCGGTTATATCATAAAAACTGTGGAATTGCTGATAAGAGAGACTTATGAGTTTTTATGGATTTTTTTTTTGTTTATTGCAGCTTTTGCTTCGATAAATTTAGTTTTATTTGGGTCTTTTACTAATGTTTACCAAGGTTTTTTTGTTTCAGTTAGGACTCTGTTTGGTTATGCAATGGGTAATTTTGAATTTATTGACGATTCTCCAGATTATTATGTAATTATGAGCGCCTTCATCAATATATTTTACGTTTTGTACACAAATGTTATTTTAATAAATTTATTGATTGCTCTTTTGTCAAGCATTTACCAGAAAATTGCAGATAATAGTGATCTAGAGTACTCCAGTATTATTAATGACTTAAGAGAAGAGAAATACTTTGATAAAACATATGGTTCAATTACAATTTATCCAAGAGTTATCAACATATTTCTTTTTCCGATGCATCTAATGATAATTTTCGCTAAAAGCCCTAAGGTTAACTTGATGGTTGGAAACATAGGCTATAATCTCAGCCTTATGTTATATGTCCTTTTGTTTATCTTTCTTCATATCTTTATAATACCAATGGCATGGGCCAACATTCTCGTTTTAATCTTTTTGAATAAATACCATAATAATTTAATTTCCACACAAGTGACTCTGGTTTCGAAAATTACACATATAATAATATGGATTATTTTTGGAATACCCTATTTGTTTTATGTTATGATGTGTAATGATTTGACTGTTTTCATCAAGAATGCTTTTTATTCAAGCAAAACGAAAAAAAGTGAAACTTCACCTTTATCTTTATTAGAATATGATATTTTGAAGCGATTATTGAAACAATTGAAATATTACACAAATGAAATGAAAACATCTGTTTTTATTAAAGAATATATCGCAATTGCCAAATCAATGGAAATGTCAAATAATTTAGTCTTTCAAAAAAGCAGAGACCTTTTAAGTTTAAGAACTTCTATTTTTCTCAAAGATATTAAAGCAAAAGACACCTTACTGGGATTCGAAGAATTTGAGAAGAGAAATAATCAAATGGAATTCAAATTGAAGAAAATGATCTACATAATCAATAGTTTTTCAATACAAAATAAAATTTCATTGTTTGCTCTGCAAAACGTAATGAATAGTTTGAAAGTTCAAATGAGAAACAGCAAAAAGATAGATAAAATCAAAGAAATAAACAAATTGGAAGTTGTGAATTATAGAGAAATTTATGAGATATTCGAACATAAATTAAATATTTTTTTTGAAAATAAATAATTATTGTCTTAATTTTGAGAATATATTTAGTAAATCTCTCTAAAGTTTTGAATAGTTTTCTGAAAGAAAAAAAAAGCTCAAACAATCAAAATTGTAAAAAAATGAATATTTTTAAATTTCTAGTACAGATAAAATAAAATAAATTAATTTTAAATTTAAATTCTTGAGATATTTGAACTCATTTTAAATGAGTTTTGAGACATAATAAATAATTACTAACTTTTATTTGAGAATTTATCTCTTTATTTAGCTAAATATATTATAAATTAGGAAGGAAGAAATTAAAAAACAAAAAAATTATAAGTTCAAAATAGTTTTATCTCACAAAATTTCATCTAAAAACTTATGAGACAGCAAATTTTTTGCATGGGGTCTCATATCTGCATCTCTTCTCAAGCAGCAGCAAATAAAATCCTTTAGAATTTCGCTGATATCATTTGGGATACTAGGAATTTCATCAGAAAGTCCGATTTTCATAATTGCGGCTATTGGATTATCGAAGTTGTATTCACTCCAAGGAGCTTTTCCTTGTGCCATTTCCAAAACAGTGCATCCAAAAGACCAAATATCAGCTTTTCTTCCATATTTTGTCTGTCGAATAACCTCAGGAGCCATCCAAGGAATACTACCATAAATTGATAGATTCTTATTTCCTGGCCGCAAAGACATTGTAAGTGTTTTTTCAAGCTTTTGAGCAGAGCCAAAATCTGCTAGTTTCACAATATTTTTTTCATTGACAAGAATGTTGGCTCCTTTGAGGTCTTTGTGAATTATTCTTTGATCGTGAAGGTAGTTCAATCCTTCTAAAATTTGTTTGGAATAATTACGAATCAGGGATTCCTGAAAAGGACCTTGATCCTTCAATATATTGCAAATATTACCTAATAAAATTTTAATTTATTAAAATTGAAGAAATGAAGAAAACTCACCTAAAGGCATATATTCTAAATATAAATATAATGAATTTTCTATTCTTTCATGTCCGTAGAACTCTATTACATTTGTGTGATGAAGGTTTTTCAATATCGCCATTTCGTCCTTTATTTTTAATTCAAAATTTATTAATAACATTTTTCAAAATTAAAAATTAATAAAATTGAATAAATTTACTTGTAGTTCACTGGTGTTAGCTCGATCATTTCCGAAAGGCGATAGAATATCAATTTTTTTCACAGCTATCATTCTCCCTGCTTCAACATCCAAGGCCTTAATAACAAGACCATTTGCTCCTGAGCCGATCGTTCCTTCTTCTTTCCATTTCAACAAATTCCCTTTCAGCTATTTTTTCAAAAAAATTAATGAATTTTATTTTTCTATAAGAAAAAAGGTTTTTACTTCATTTTTGGGTTCTTGTGTTGCTTCTTCTAAATTAAAATTGATAATGAAAGGAGATTCTATTAAATTTTTTTTTAATTCATCATTTTTTTTCTTATCAAATAATGATTCTCTTGAAACAGATTTTGAAATTTGGCTTTGAGTAGTCAGAGGGAAGAATTTCAAAGAAAAAATTTCATCGTTCGATTTTTTGAAATCAAACATGTAAGAAAAACTTGCAGAACGTTTCTTCGAAATCTCTTTCTTTGTTTTTTTATGTTTGGCTTCTTCCAGTAAAAAATTTAAATCCTTTTTAAATTTGTAAATATTTTTTATGGAAATAAAATGAAAAACTTTTGTGCTGATTTCAAATGATTTTGTTGAGCATTTCTTTTTTAAATCAAAATTATTGCGATTGGTGAAAAGAACTTGATTGAAAGAATTTGGGAACTCTTTTTTTTCTATTTTTGTCAATATTTTCCGAAATTTTCTATTTACAATTGCTAATTTTCTATTATTTCCGTTTTTCATTGTTTCTTCAAAACTATCACTTTCTTTTCGAGAAATCTTCCGCGAAAGTTTGTTTTCTAACGGCTCTAAATAAAAAATATCTTTGAAATTGATTGTTTCGGCTTGAAAATTGATGAGTTTTTTGGTGAATTTATGAGTAATTTCTGGTATTTTTCTTTTTAAAGTCATGGATTTTTTTATTTGATCAGAATAATTTTTTGCATCAATTTTATTGGAATTATGACGAATTTGGGTCCGATGAATCAATGCTTCTCTTTTGACCGTTACCAGGTTTTTTAAAGCATTTTCCATTTCTTCATTTTTTTTCTCTATTTTTTTCTGTGTTTCTTTGAAATTTATTGAAGCTTTTTGCATAGTTTTCGTAGGGATTTGCGGATTCGATCTCTCATGGTTGTTATTGCGAGTTTTTTTGTTCGTTAGTGTGGATTCGGTTTTTTTCAGCAAAGGACTTTTTATATCATTGAAATTTAAAATTTCCAACTTTAAAGTCTTTATAGGAATGTTCGATACTATTTTATAGTGTTTTTTTTATGAAAAATATGAATAAAATAATGAGTTTTATATACTTTCAATATTTTCATTTTTTTGAATTAATGGCAATTGGATTGATTTTTTAGGCTTTTCTTTGCTATTTTTTTAAATAAAAATAATTTTTCTGCTATAAAATTCACTTCAGTGCGCTGTTTTTATTAAGTTTCACAGGAATTTTGTGAGTGGTGTCTGGAAGAGGAGATATGTATGAGAGTTTATCCATAAAAAAAAATTCTGTTTTTTATTAAATCAATGCTTTTATTTTTTTTAACTCACTCATCAATTTTTTGTTTTTTTAAAAATAAAATATTTGAATTGGATAGATGTATTAGTATTTTCAAAACATTGAAAAAAAACTAATTTATTTCTAGTGAATTCATAAAGAAAGAAATTTTATTGAAAGTATGCATTCTTTTTATGAAGAAATAAAGAAATCAAATTTAATTTTTATGGATATAAAAAAAAATTTCACATCAATTAAATTTTTTTTTCATTCATTAAATTTTTCAATTATTTAAAAAAATTCAACTTATTCATAAAACAAAGCTTAATCATTGAATTTATTTATTTCTTGTTTGCTGTTATCCAGTTTATTTTCTAATCTCTTTGTGGTGCTTGAACTTAGTCTGTTTTTCGCTGGAAGAACTTTTCTCAAAGAGAATTTTTTCGATTTATCTATGCTGCTTTTTGAAATATCTCTCAATAAATTTGTAATTTTTCCTTTCAAAAGCAATAAATATTTCTGTATCCAAAAGAAAAAGAAAACGCCATTTGCAATCAAAATCACAATAAGAAAGAACGTTTTTGATGTTTCTGAAATCATTCTCAAATAAAAAACAGCAGAATAATAAGTAATAAAGCATGCATTCAAAGACAAAATTTCAAGGAAATTATAATTATAAAGACTATCTCTTTCAAAAGGCATATTCCCGATTTGCAAAATGAAAAAGATGGCAATCACTGGTATAAGAATATAAACAACAGATTGAGGGTTATTTCTCAAAAATGTTGTCAATAAAATAACAGAGAATTTTCTTAACATTTGAACGAATTCCCAATAATAAACACGTCTTTCATATCCAGCTTGAAAGAATCTGGTGATTTGTTTCACAGTTACATCATCTAATCTATTTCTGTTTCTTCTCATATATATAAAGAAAATCATTGGGTAAACAACCATCCAAAATATTAAAAACGGTATAGTGATTAATAATGAATAAGTCATATGTGTTTTATTCCAGCATTCTTGTTCTAAATTATAAGTCATATATTGATGATTATTTATCTTATCGCAACTGAGGTTTTGGATATAGAAATTGATGAATGGAGGTTGAAAGAAACTGGCAATAACAACCAATGCATTAATCATTTTTAAAAACATTTGCATTTTACTCCATTTCTTGTGTGCGCCTAAAATAAGATAATTCACAATAACAATAATAGTAACTCCAATTGTAATTAAAACTGATAAAATCAATTTCATTTCATAAATCGATATTGAAACACTGTCTTTAAAGCATTCAATTGTGAAAACAAAGCTATCGACGCTTGTCACAGGAGCTTGAACACTATTAAAACCTTTTAGGAATTTTGGGAATTCAATTTTGATATTTGAAAGGAAGGAGACAGTTTGTATATGATTTGTTATAATTTTCACTAAAACGTAATTTTCAGTATTGTTTCCTTGGGTTCTGGTGATCAAAAAAACAATAAACCCGAAAATAAATACAACAGCAAACACCACAAGAACAATATAAATCCACACATTCCCGCATTCTTCACAAAAATACATTCCTTTTTTAAAAAATTTCTGATTCTCATTAAAGATGCAGCTTCCACAAATAACTCCTGTATATCCATTCAAACAAGAAGAATTAATTCCTCCTAAACAAGAATCTGTCATTATATTGCAATCATAAACGTCATCTGAAACAAGAGAAGGACGCCAATATCCAAGATTTAAAGAGAATTGATTACCACCTTCACACTGAGCTGTAATAGGACATGTTTTACAATCAACATCTGATGGGAAAAAAGAATATTTTCCTTTGGGACAGATATTGCATTCTGTTCCGTTATTAAAATAAACTTCTCCTGAAATACATTCTCTGAAAAATAATTTGAATAAGAAATTATAATCTCCTGTATTTTTGTCTCTCCAATTGAAAAATGACTCATTTGAAATTAAATCTGAAAAATAAGTAGAAATTAAATCAGATTTCACTTTGATCCAAGCGTTTGATGGGGGTTGTGATTGAATCATAGCTTCAGAAAAATTAAAGCTACCATTTATCAATCTCTGAGTTTTGACACCTGTAAATACAGCTTCAGATCTAAAAGGTTGTATATTTTCGTTAAAATTGTCATAGTTTAGATTATTAGAAATGGGAATTTCATCAGAAGCTGTTATCAAATCAAGAAATCCTAACCCATCAAGAAGAGTCATTTTTTGTCCATAATAATCTAATACACTGATTATCAATGGTGGAATCGTTTGACCTGAAGTGATTTCTTTTCTAAGATAGCATTTATTTGGTGTTTTATCACAATTAATTGTATTATTCTCAATCTCAAGGGTTAATCTTATTGGAAAACCTGAAAAGTCAATTCCATATTGAGCAGTGTTATTAACAAAAGATGAATATTTGTCATATTTAGGAATATATCTCAAAGAATGATAAGCTCCTCCTTGCATAGCTGTATTATTTATGAAGAAACTTGAATAAATCATCCATTTGTAATCATTTTCCTCAAGACATTCAAAATAAACACAAGCTCCAGCGTCAGTTGCCGAATTGTTGATAAACGTGCAATTTATTATATTAGCATTTTGCTCACTGATGAAAAGACCAGCTCCTTGTGAAGCTTTGCAATTTTTTATAATAACGTTTGATATATTATAATCATAAAATGATGACCCAGTTAGCAACGAAATACATCCACCTAATTTTCCAGAAATCATAAAAAAATTCGAATAATATATCAAAAAATTTAATCCGGAACTCACGTGTATAATACCATATGCTGTGGTTGATGAAATATTGATAAATGAACAATTTGATATCTTCAATTCACTGTTAGTGACTTGAATAAGAGCATTGTTCAAATTTTTTAACATGGAATCTTGTAAAAAAATAGTGGAATCCATGGCTGTCAGAAGAATAGTATCAGCTACAGTTGTGCAATTATTCATAGACACATTTTTAAAAGTGATCTCAGTATTACTTATAGCAAATGTATCCTCTGTGAATTGTGAGACTAAATTAGTGAAAATAAGATCAGAGACAAAGATAATACTCACCTCTTGAATAAAAGAAAAACAGCCTTGATTCTCACTCCCTGGGCAATTATGATTTGAAACTGAACCCTTAACAATAGCTAAAGTGCTGTTATTGATAAAAATAGCTCTTCCTTTACTTCTAACAATCGTTAAGTTTGTGATGACAATATTCACAGAATCAATGTTCAATAAACTTGAAGAAGAAGTTTCAGAATCTTGAATATAGATATTAGATAATGAGGTTTCCGCAGCCAACGTATTCAAAAGCCAGATTGCAGCGCCATCGTCTGCTTTCACGTTATAAAAACTCAAATCAGAATAGGTAAAGACCATTTGAGAACCATCTATATAAATTCCTCCTCCTTGATTAGCTTGGCAATCATAAATTGTAACATTCATTAAACTTTTGAAAATTGATTAAAATTTTTAAAACTTTTATAAAAATACAAATAAATATAATTTATTACTTGACTTGGGACTGTTCGCTGAAATGAAAAGCTCCCCCTTGATTCATAACATATTTACTTCTAACAACAATATTTTGATAAGAACCAGGACAATAAATAGCAACAGAAACTGCTCCTCCATAAATAGCCCCATTATCGATGAATTCAGTATCTAAAGCATGAACCTGACCGTACATTGATTGAATGGCACCTCCTTTTAATGTTGAAGTATTGTTAATAAATTTGCAATCTTTCACATAAATCTTTGTATAATATGTTGTTCCGTAAAGAAATAAGGCAGCTCCTCCAACAAAAACACTTTCATTTAATGTATTTCCAATTAAGGTGGATTGATTTATGAAAACAAGACCTCCAAAATGATAAAATGAAAAAGCTGCTCCAGCTGAAATTCCCCAATTATAAGAAATATCACTATAGTAAAAATGAATGTCAAAATTTGTATAATAGAATGTTGAAATAACTCCATAAAACTCCACTTTATTATGATTAATAACACATTGTAAAAAACGATAATCTCCTAAAATCAAAGAAGCATCAAATTCGATTCCCGAAGTTTGAATACCTTCGTTGCTTTTTATACTAACATTAATTGCGATTAGATATTGGAAATTTTTTGAGTTTTTATTATGGAAAAAAATTCCAGCTCCTTTCATCGCACTTGAGTTAAATATCCAAACATTTTCCATTGTTGCATTTTCAGCTCCAAGGTTTAAACAACCTCCTTCATTATCGACATAAAACGTAGGTTCATCATTTCCGATTCGTAGTTTTATGCTTCGATTTTCTATAAAAGTCACATTTTTTAAAACGAAATTGCTCCCATGAAAATTTAAACAAGAACATTCACTATAAGCTTGATTTCCGATGAAAACACTATCCAAAATTACAAGATTATTGTCATTACTCTGAGAAACTAAACAAGGGTTTCCACTGTATTCAGCTTCTAAATCAACATTGAGAATATTATGGGAAATCTCATTATTGATAATTGTAATTGAACCTGAATTTATTAAAAGAAAACAATTTCCTGAATTTATTAAATTGCTTAAAGTTGCATTAGCAATATTATTCAAACATTTTATATTCTCAAAATAGGCTTTTCCTTGATCAGCTGTGATTCCTAAAGATGAAACATCAGAAGTGTGTTCAATCAACACACCAGTTAGGGTAGATGTTGCAAAATTATTCAAAAATGCACTGTCTCGTGTATAGAGATTCACATAATTTACTATTGATAGGCAATTCCCTGGAAAGTCTGAAATAGATTTGACATTATAATAAGAAGAAGCGAGATCATTATTTTTGATACAATGAAAGTTAATAATGGTGATATTTTTGATCAATTGTAAGGCGATCATTTCAAACCCAAAGTTATCTGTTAAATATAAATCTTTTATATCAACTGTATTTAATGTATTTGAGATGTAGAGAAAACTAGTAGGAGCATAATTATTATGAAAAGTTACATTATTTTTTAAGATTACTTTGATGTTTTGTCCGACAATAGTGAATCCCAAAGCCACAACGAGAGTTTGCGTGTTGGAAAGAATCAATACTTCATCTGAAATTATTACAATGGTTTCTTGTGTTGGGTTATCATTTTCAATCAAAATGAGCGATGAGTTTATCATCAAATTATTTTTGAATAAACTTGATGAAATATTAGCTGAGGAGCCTATTCTTATTAAACTATATGTTAACCCAATATTAGATTGATTAATGGTGTTATTTATAAAATAGGAATTTATTAAATTGACAGGGGAAAAAGAACTATAGAGAAAATATGCTCCTTCAAGGTAAGATTGCGAGAAATTGCAAGAACTGATCGTAATTAAGTCGACATTGGACATTATAATCATATTCTTCGAGATATTTAAATTTTGGAAAGTGGTTTTGAAAAAAAATGCTTTCCCTGATGAACTTATTGAAAATAAAGTTATATTGTTCTTGATTTCTGTGATTATGCAGTTCTAATAAAGGAAAAATTCAAAAATTTTTTTATTTTTATTTTTTTTACTGATAAATTGAAATGGGCTGCATTTATTAATGAAAAAGCATAAGTAGCTGGCTGATAATTGGCTGAAGATTGTTTTATATAAAGATTCTCCAAAAATAATGAAAATCCTTTGAAATTAAGCGATCCTTCTTCATGAAAATCAATAATTGCTTGATTTCCTCCACTTTGATAAGAAATCTTTAAATTTAAAGAAATGTCTAAGGATTCGTTAATAATATAAGGCTGTGGATTTGAAATTAGAAATATATTTAGTTGGGAATCAGAATAGGAAGCCTTCAAAGAAAAGAGCAGAGATGAAAATGGAGAAGATTGAGAACCATCACCATTGCTTCCTACAGTATTTGAAACATAAACATCAATTGCAACTGTTTTATGAAAATGTGTCAACAGTATGATGAAAATAAAAATAAAAATGGAACGAAGGGGGAACATGAAATTTAGGGTTCTAAAAGAAAATAAATTATTTTCAAAAGTTTTTATTAATCTGAATTTATAAATTGATTTAGGAAATTTGAAATAAAATTTTCCCAAAAGACAATATTTTTG
>JFJP01005453.1_pt1 | contig 20726 bp, 19 predicted proteins | sample 431651 | NCBI WGS metagenome assembly JFJP01 (sample SAMN02602958, study PRJNA72255) | Microbial mat metagenome, whole genome shotgun sequencing project. | biome: fresh water; feature: sink hole; material: water; isolation source: purple microbial (photo- and chemosynthetic) mats found in...
CGGTCTGCTGCTGGCTTCGGTGGCGCTGTTGATGGTGGTGTTGCTGCCTGCTGTCAAGCGCAAGCGCGAGGAAGCCTTTGTTGAAGATTGATGGCCAAAATGGCCTTCAGCGCTTATGGATCAAGCGCTAGTAGCTCATAAAAACAGAGTGGCCGGCTTGCTCTTGGCCGGGCTGGGCGCGATCGCCTTCAGCGGCAAGGCGATCATCGTCAAGCTGGCCTACCGGCACGGTGTCGATGCGGTGACGCTGATCATGTACCGCATGCTGTTTGCGCTGCCGATCTTTCTGGTCATGGCCTGGTGGGCCAGCCGGGGGCAGCCCGCCTTGACCCGGCGCGACGCCTGGGGCGTGCTGGGGCTGGGTTTTTCTGGCTATTACCTGGCAAGTTTTCTGGACTTTGCCGGGCTGGCCTACATCAGTGCCTCGCTGGAGCGGCTGATTCTCTACCTCAATCCGACCCTGGTGGTGCTGCTGGGCCTGCTGCTGTGGGGTCGCCAGGTGTCGCGGCGTCAAGGCTTTGGCATGCTGATCAGCTACCTGGGGGTGGTGCTGGTGTTTGGTCATGAACTGAGTCTGGATGCTGGCGGGGGGGCGAGCTGGGGCGCTTTGCTGGTGCTGCTGAGTGCCGTCAGCTACGCGCTGTACCTGAGTTTCAGCGGCCAGATGGTGCAACGCCTGGGCTCCTTGCGACTGGTGGGGCTGGCGACGTCGGTCGCCTGTGTGCTGTGCATCCTGCAGTTTGTGCTGTTGCGTCCCTTGAGTGCGGCACTGGTGGCGCCCGAAGTGATCTGGCTGTCGGTGTTGAATGCCACGCTGTGCACGGCCGCACCGGTGCTGATGGTGATGATGGCCATCGAGCGCATTGGTGCGGGGTTGACGGCGCAGACCGGCATGATCGGACCGATGTCCACCCTGATGATGGGTGTGTTGTGGCTGGGCGAGCCGTTCACCGCCTGGGTGGCGGCCGGCACGCTGCTGGTGCTGGCCGGAATCTATGTGTTTGGCAGCCGCTCTGCGGCTTGAGCCAATGTTGCGCGGGCGAGCGGTCCCCCTATAATTTTTGTAACTCACCCGTCAAGCCATGAACTCTGCAGAAACCTTTGTCGCCGTGCTGTTTGCCGATGTGGCAGGCAGTACCCGGTTGTACGAGCAGTTTGGCGATGTGCAGGCCAAGCGCATGGTCGATGACTGCATGGGGGTGATGCGTGCGGTGCTGCAGCAGTACGAGGGCACGGTGATCAAAACCATTGGCGATGAGCTGATGTGCGTCTTGCCCGACGCGCAAAAGGCGTGCCTGGCGGCCATGGACATGCAGCTCAAGGTGGCCGAGTTGCCTGTGGTGCAAGGCCAACAGCGCGCCATCCGCATTGGTTTTCATGCCGGGCTGGTGATTGCGCAGGACAAGGATGTGTTTGGCGACACGGTGAACCTGGCCGCGCGCATGACCGGGCTGGCCAAGGCGGGTCAGATCATGACGACCGAAGCCTCGGTGTTGCAGTTGCCCAACCTGTTGCGCAGTTCAACGCGGCGCATTGCGGCGCTGGCGGTCAAAGGCAAGGAAGACGACGTGGCGGTGTGCGAGGTGATCTGGCAGCCCAGCGACGAGTTGACCATGGCCACGCCCTCGATGCTGGCGCCGGCTTTGCCGATGCAGCTTGAGCTGGATTACCAGGGGCAGCGCTGGGTGATGGATGAGTCGCGCGCGCGGGTGGATCTGGGGCGCGACGCCGCCTGCCGCATCGTGTTGGCAGACAAAAAGGCCTCGCGTCAGCATGCCAGCATTGAGCTGCGGCAGGAAAAATTCATTTTGACCGACCAGAGCACCAACGGCACGTTTGTCGTCTTTGAGGGTGAGTCCGAGGTGGCATTGCGCCGCGAGCAGCTCATGTTGCAAGGCAATGGCCGCATCGCCTTTGGCCGGGCGGTGCAGGAGGCGGGCGACGATGTGCTGCACTTTCGGCTGGTGGATGTGTTCTGAGTGCACCTGTTGCGTGCCCGAACGGCAACGACCTGGCCGACCTGGTGCCGCCATCACACCATGGTCTTGACCGGTGCGTTCTTCAGGAGGGGGGCACTGCGCTGCGGGGGGGCGGTCAGTATGCCGGCCGGTGGTGCTGTCTGCAGCCGCCCGAGGGTGGCGCCGGCCTGGCACGCGGCCGAAAAACTCAGCGTCACTTCGGTCTGACTGGCACCGGCAAAGCCAAAGCAGCTTTGCCCGAGCTTGGCGTTGAGCGGGCGCACGATGGCCTGTTGCACCAGGTCGCTGGCACTGCCGGGCGTCAGCGCCAGCGCGTAGTGGCCCTGGTTGTCGAGCAACTGTACATCGAGCACCTGGCGAATCCCGCGCAGCTCACGCAGCAGGGCCTGCGCCGTCTGTGCATCGGGCAGCCCGGTGATGTTGAGCCGGGTGCTGTTGGCGCCAGCACTGAAATGCTGCAGGAAAAAGTCGCGTGAGAACTCGTCGCCCATCAGCTTGCCAATGTCGGACAGCGCCTGGTCTTCACTGGCCCAGCTCTGGCCCTTGGGCAGCAGGGTGTTGAGGTAGATTTCTTCGCCACTGAGTTTGTCGATGGCGCGCACCGTCCAGGAGGTCAGCACCGACTTGCTGATGGTCAGACCCGACGCCTCAAGTTTCATCGAGAGCTTTTTGATCTTGGCTTCGCCCTGGATCAGAAAGTCGGGCGCCTGTGCGTCCGGGCCGGCCTCGCCCTCGTTGGACCAGACACGAAAGCCGAACGACTTGATGCGCTGCTTGAGCACGTTTTCAGCCAGTTGCGAGCGCACGGGTGGCATCGCCTGTGCCGTATCGGCGTTGGAGACCGTCATCGACAACGCCACCTTGGGGTCGCCGTTGTTGCGAATGAAGCTGATGCGCTCGTCCCTGGACAACTGGTTGAGCGACTTCTGGATGTCTTTGACCTTGATGACGGCGCGTGCTTGCGCCTGCATCAGTCCGTCCTGGCCGGTCTGCGCGGCGTCCTCTTGCAACACGGTCTTGATGAAGGCGCCTGGTTGGGCCATCAGTTTTTGTTGCAGCAGTGGGTAGTTGGCGTCCAACGACTTGGGTTCGACGTACATGGCCAGCACCTTTTCAACCAGTTGGCGCCGGGCGTCAGCGCTGGCCTCCTGGCGGGCCGCCTCGGCATTGCCGGCAAAGCGGGCCTCGGACGGATCCACCAGGCCGAGCGCGCTGACCACCAGGGTGCCAGGCTCCAGAGCCTGGGCCACCGGCGCGGTGCTCGCCGCAGGCGCTGTCGTGGCGCTCGGCAACGGCAGCGCGGTGGCCGTTGTCGGGGTGCTGCCGGTCGGCGTTGCGGCGCTGGCTTGCACTGCGGCCGGATCGGGGCGCAACCACAGGTAGGCGGCAGTTCCGCCGCCGGCCAGCAGCAGCACGGCGCTGGCGGCCAGTGCCAGCCACGGCTGTGATCGGGAACGGGCCTGGGGCAAGGACACGGCTGGCGCGGCCGGTGCAGCGGTGGCCGCTGCGCGGGCCGTGGCAGCAGGCGTTGCAGCGATGGCGGCGGGCGTGGCAGCGGCGCTGGGCAGGGTCGCATCCTGCGCCGCGCTGGCCACGGGGGGTGTCAGTGCGCTGACGATGGCCGCGCCAAATTCGGCAGCCGTCTGAAAGCGCTGATCCGGACTTTTGGCAATCGCTTTGCGTACCACCGCATCGAGCGCAGCAGGCAGCGCCACATTCAGCAAGGATGGAGCGATTGGCTCCTCGCGCAGCACCTTGTACATGATGGTGGTGGTGGTGCCGGTGAAGGGCTTTTCGCCAGTAAGAAACTGGTACAGCACGACCCCGCACGAAAACAGGTCGCTGCGGCCGTCCACCGTCTGCCCCATGAATTGCTCGGGCGACATGTACGACGGCGTGCCCATCACGGTGCCCATTTGCGTCAGCTCGGACTTTTCGACCCGGGCAATGCCGAAGTCGGCAATCTTGACACGGCCGTCTTCCAGCACGATCAGGTTGGCCGGTTTGATGTCGCGGTGCACCACGCCTTTGCTGTGGGCATGGCCCAGCGCGTCCAGGACTTCGCCCATCAGGCGCGCCACCTCGGCCAGTTTGAAGCGCTCATTGGCCTCGAAAAAATCGCGCAGTTCACGGCCCTTGACAAACTCCATGGCAATGTAGGCCAGCGCTGGCGCTGCGCTGGCGGATGGGCGATCGACCAGGGTGGCGTCGATCACCGTCGCGTCAGCCAGCGGTCCGGCACGGTCGTCTTCGGGCGTGACTTCGCCATAGTCATAGACCGCCACGATGCCAGGGTGATTCAGCCGACCGGCCGCTTGTGCCTCGCGTTTGAAGCGCGCCATGATGTCGCCAGCATCGTCAGCGGCCAGCTTGGCTGGCAGAATGGTTTTGATCGCCACGGTACGCTCGATCAACGGATCGAACCCCTCATAGACGATGCCCATGGCACCGTGACCGAGTTCGCGGCGGATCAGGTACTTGCCGATTTTGCTGACTGTGCTCATCACTGGCTCGCTGGGTGTGTCAGGATCGCAGGCTTACTTGTACTTGGCGTCAATGTCCCAAACGGCGGTTTGCACCAGCCGCTGCACCATGGTGTCAAGGCCGACACCCCCCTTGGCCGACTCCGAGACACCCATCACGCTGCTCTGGGTGGCGCCCACTTCCATCTTCAGCTCTTTGTAGCCTTGCGCCACCTGTTCGGTGGTGTTGGCGTCCATGATCTTGTAGCGCATACCGATGAGCCAGACACCGGTGGAGTCGCCAGTGCGCACCGAGCCTGCCACCGTGCCCGCCGCGGCACCGGCCACGCCGCCAAACAAGGACAGCAGCCCACCGACAGCACCGCCGTCAAAGCCCTTCTTGTTTTCTGCGATCTGCTCAGCTTTCAGAATGTCGAACTTGACAATCCACTGCGTGGTTTTGAGCTTGCCCATCTGCATGGTTTTGCGTGCGGCGGCGGGGTCACCCAGGTTGTATGCCAGCGATATTTCTTGCAACAGGTTGCCAAGGTTTTGCCGCTCCAGCACCTTGAAATTGGCCGCCGACAACTCGAGCTCGCCAAAGTCGGCAATGTTGTTGGGGCCAAATTTCTGGGTGAAGCTGGCGTTGTTGCTTTTGACTTCGCCCGGAATCACCACCAGCGCCGGACCGACGCGGTCGCGGTTTTTGTACTCCACCTCTTTGTAGGCGGCGGCATCGGCAGCGGCATTGGCCTTGTTCGAAGTGTCGGTGCCAGCCGTGGGAGACGGGTTGCCAAATGTGGGCTGTGCCAAAACGCAGCCCGCACTGAGCAGCAAGCCCAGGCTCAGGGTGGCAAGGCGGGTGGAGGTGCAGGGCATTGTGCGCATGAGAGTCCTCGTTGGGATGGAAAAACGGGTGGCAAGCTCTATTTGACGCCCGACTGGGTGCAATAGGCGTTGTACAGGGTGGCGACAACCTCTTCGGCCTGCTCATTGATCAGCGTCAGCGCCATGCCTGCCGTGTCCTGTCCGGCATAGCTGGCCTCCTGCGCGTTGGCTTGTGCGATCGTCTTGCCGGCGGCGCTGGTCAGTGTGAAAGCCATTCGCACCTGAACCTGATTGACATTGACGATGGCGTTGTAGCTGGCCTGGCTGCTGATGTGGCCACGCAAGATGTACTGGGCAGCCAGCTTTTTTGACGCACTGATGGCGGCATCGGGGTCGTTCTTGAAGTAAGCGTCTATTTCGGCCTGTGCCACCTGCGCCTTGATCTGGGCTTGGGTGTAGGTTCGCAGTCCCAGCCCCTGCAGGCGGGCGTTGATGGCCTCGAAATGGGCGCTGTATTTGGCCTGCTGGGTCGAGACCCGGCCATTGTGCTCTTCTCCAATCAACACCATGATCTTCTGGTTTTTGATCTTGCTGCGGCAAGGTGTTTGCAGCAGCCCGGTCACGCGCGCCTGCCGCTGCTGATCCTGCGCATCATCCTGGGCATCGGCTTGCGAAAACTTGAAGCCTGCTGCCGTTGCTGGCAGCACCAGCAGGGCCAAACTTGTCAGCACAACAGAGACTCTGTGTTTCATCGTGTGGGGCGGCTAACAACCAAGTGAGCCCGGTGCGTTGGCAGGCGCAGCAGGCGGGTGGATCGGATCGCGCATTGACACTGGGCGCGACATCGCAAAATTATAGGCACACGCGCTCGCTATGCCATGCCGGAGCTGAGTTCGAGTGCAGCCAACTGCGTGGCCGCCTCGTGGGCTTGCAGCGCATGGACGACGTCATCCAGGTCGCCTTCCATGATGCTGCTCAGTTTGTACAAGGTCAGGTTGATGCGGTGGTCTGTCAAGCGGCCTTGTGGAAAGTTGTAGGTCCGGATGCGGTCGCTACGATCACCGCTGCCGACCAGGCTCTTGCGCTCAGCGGACTCTTTCGCTGCCCGTTCTGCGCGGTCTTTTTCCTGGATGCGGGCGGTCAGCACCCTGAGTGCCTGGGCCTTGTTGCTGTGCTGACTGCGGCCGTCCTGGCACTCGGCCACGATGCCGGTCGGCAGGTGGGTGATGCGCACGGCAGAGTCTGTCTTGTTGATATGCTGGCCACCGGCACCGCTGGCGCGGTAGGTGTCAATCCGCAAGTCAGACGGGTTGAGCTTGATCGCGTCCATCTCGTCTGGTTCTGCCATCACCGCCACTGTTGCTGCGCTGGTGTGGATGCGACCCTGTGTTTCGGTGACGGGCACGCGCTGCACACGATGGCCGCCTGATTCGAATTTGAGCGCGCCATAGACATTCTCGCCATCAATGCGTAGCACCAGCTCCTTGAAGCCACCAAGTTCGCTGGCAGATTCGCTGATCACTTCGTGCCGCCAGCCTCTGCGATCACAATAGCGCAGGTACATCCGCGCCAAATCGGCGGCAAACAGCGCCGACTCATCACCTCCGGTGCCAGCCCGGATCTCGACAAAGGCGGCCCGCACGTCATCAGGGTCCTTTGGCAGCAGCATGCGCTGCAACTCTTGCGCAAGCTGATGCAGTTCGGCGCCTGCGGCGTCAATTTCGTCCTGTGCCATCTGTTGCATGTCGGCGTCTTCTGCGGCATCCCTGTGCAATTCGTGGGCGCTGGCCAGATCGGCTTCGCGCTGTTGATAGCGTTTCCAGCGACCAGCAACGGCCGCCACTTCGGTGTGTTCGCGCGACAGGGCCAGAAATTGGGTCATGTCGCCCATGATGTCTTGACGAGACAGCAAAAACTCAAGTTCGCCCAGGCGGTCGGTGTAGCGGTTCAGTTGTTGTCGTAAAAAGGGTTTCATGAGCGCAAGGCGATTCGGGTGATTTGATCAAGACGACAGTCTTGCCCAGGCGGGTGGCAAGGTCCATAAAGACCGGTCAGGAAGCCAATCCAAGGTGTTGACTGGCAGGGACGGAGCCGGGGTACGCACGAGAAACAGGCTCACCGTCGCTGTCGAGAAGGCCGCAACAGGCAGCGTAGCTAACGTTCTTTGCGTAAAAAGAAATGCTGCACCGCCACACTGGCACGCTCGCGCGCGGCCAGGTCACCGGCGCGCAGTTCAGCCAGCGCACCGTGCAGCATTTTCTGCGTAATGCCGCGTGACAAAGCCTCCAAAACAGCCTCGATGTCTTCGCCGCGCGCCAGCAACTTGCGTGCGCGAGCGATCTCGACGGCGCGCCAGGCGTCGGTTTGTGCACTGAGCTGTTGAATCAACGGCACCGTGTTGCGTTGCTCCAGCCAATGGAGAAAATTTTGCACACCTGCGTCCACGATGGCTTCGGCCTGCGCCACTGCGGCTTGCCGATGGGCCTGAGCGGTCTGTACCACACCGGCCAGATCATCCACGGTATAGAGGTAGATGTCGTCCAGCGCCTTGACTTCGGGCTCAATGTCGCGCGGTACAGCAAGATCAACCATGAACATGGGCCGATGCCGCCGGCGCCTCAAAGCGCGCTCGACCGACCCCAAGCCGATGATGGGCAAGGTGCTGGCGGTGCAGCTAATCACGGCGTCAAACTCGTGCAGGCGCTCGGGCAACTCACCCAGGCGCATGACTTCTGCTCCAAATTTGCAGGCCAGTTCCTCGCCACGAGCGAGCGTGCGGTTGGCAATCGCCATGCTTCTGGGGGTCTTGGCCGCAAAGTGGGTGGCGCACAGGTCAATCATCTCGCCCGCGCCGACAAACAACACCTTGACATCGGCCAGGTCTTCGAACAACTGACCCGCCAAACGCACCGCCGCTGCAGCCATGCTGATCGAGTGTGCGCCAATGTCGGTGGATGTGCGGACCTCTTTGGCTACCGCGAACGAGCGCTGAAACAACTGGCTCAGCGTGCTGCCCAGGCTTCCGGCGGCCTCCGCCGCGCGAACGGCATCCTTGATTTGACCCAGGATCTGGGGTTCACCCAGCACCATCGAGTCCAGTCCGCTGGCAACCCGAAACGCATGGCGCGCAGCCTGCCCGTCTTGCAAGGTGTAACTGTGTGTCCGCAGAACATCGGGCGAGACACCGCCTTGCTGTGCCATCCATTCCAGTGTGGGTTGCAGTTGGGGTTGTTCGCAGGCGCAATACACCTCGGTGCGGTTGCAAGTCGATATCAGGGCTGCTTCGGGCTGGCGGTGCAGGGCGTCTCGCAGAGCCTTCAGGGTTGGCTCGATTTGCTCAATGGCAAAGGCAAACCGCCCGCGCAAATCGAGCGGAGCGGTCGTGTGGTTGATGCCGAGTGCCCAGACTGCCATGGCCGAATTATAAAATCAGGCCCATGAAATTTGATCTGCGTCATTTTTGCGCTGTTCGACGCTTCGACCGATGAGCGCTTTGGCTTGGTTCAATCACTTGCTGAATTTTTTGGCGCCCGCCCTGTGTCTGGCGCTCGGGCTTACCGCAGCCAGTCGATTTTTTGTGAAAAAATGGCCCAATAACCTTGGTTGGATTGCGCAGCTTGCTACATTATTTGGAGCGTCTGCGGTGGTGCTGGCGATTGGTTTGCTCGGGTTCGGGCGCGATGGCAAGATGTTGACCTATGCCGCATTGGTGGTGGTTCTGGCCACTGTGCAAACCCTGATGCTCAGGCGCTAGTGCCGCACGGGTTCAGTGCACAGAAGACGCGGTGTTCTTGGCGCGCTGAACACGGATCACGGCGGGAGCACGTCGCAGATTCTTGAACACGTTTTCAAGTTGTTGCAGGTCACGCACACTGATGACAAACCGTATGTCCATCGCCCCTTGGGGTGACTCGTCGGCCAGATCGACATGGGTGATGTCGGCTTCGGCTGACGCCAGGGCGCTGGCCACCCGTGCCAGAACTCCCTTGCCATTGTTGACCGTGACGACAATCCCGGTTTCGAACGATCGAACGGGTTCGTCCGACCACTCCACCCCAATGAAGCGTTCGCTGTCCTTGTATTGCAACTTGGTTGCCACCTGGCAGTCTGCCGCGTGGATGGCCAAGCCCTCGCCGCGGCCCAGGTAGCCCACGATGGCATCCCCCGGGATCGGTCGGCAGCAGGTGGCAAACCGAACCGAGGTACTTTCACTGCCGTCAATGCAAACGCTGCCCTGGGCCACGTTGTCACCCATGGAAAAACGCTCACGGGTAATCAGCAGGGCATCGGGCTTTTCGCCCTTGGCCGCAAGCAGCATGGCCAGACGCTTGGCCACGATGCTGGCGATACGCTTGCCCAGTCCCATGTCGGTCATCAATTCGGCGCGTGTCTTGTTGCCGCTAAAGCGAAGCAGTTTGTCCCATACCGGCTGGTAGTGACTGCTGTCATCGGGCAGGCTGTCGATTCCCTCAGCGCGCAGGGCCTGGGTCAACATTTTTTCGCCAAGCACTTGTGATTCGGTCTGAGCCAGGGTCTTGAGATGCTGACGTATCTTGGAGCGTGCGCGGGCGGTGCGCACAAAGCCCAGCCAGGCGGGGTTGGGCATCGATTCAGGGTTGGTGATGACTTCAATGACATCGCCATTCTTCACCTCGGTGCGCAGGGGAACCAACTCGTTGTTGATTTTGGCCGACACCGCGTGATCGCCCAGTTTGCTGTGGATCGCATAAGCGAAGTCCACCACCGTGGCATGACGCGGCATCGCCATGATCTGGCTTTTTGGCGTGAAGACATACACGGCGTCCGGAAACAGGTCCACCTTGACATGGTCCCAAAACTCGGCCGCATCACGGGTTTCATGCTGGATGTCGAGCAGGGATTGCAGCCATTGGCTGCCCATGCGGTCGTTGCGTGAGGTTTCGGTCTGACCAGACTCCTTGTAGAGCCAGTGCGCTGCAACCCCTGTTTCTGCCACCAGATGCATGGCCTCGGTACGGATCTGAAACTCCACATTCACACCCGAAGGGCCCACCAAGGTCGTGTGCAGCGACTGGTAGCCATTGATCTTGCTGATTGCAATATGGTCCTTGAACTTGCCTGGCACGGGCTTGTACAGTTGATGCAGCAAGCCCAGTGCGGTATAGCAATCGATCAGATGCGGCACGATGACCCGAAAACCGTAGATGTCGGTCACCTGGGCAAAACTCAGGTTTTTCTCGTTCATCTTGTTGTAAATGGAGTACAGCGTTTTTTCTCGTCCGGCGATGCGCACGCTCATTCCATGCTCTTGGAAGACGGATTCGAGATCACTTTGCACACGACCGATCAGATCGCGCCGACGACTGCGCGCCCGCACCACCGCCTTGGACAGCACGGCGTAGCGCCAGGGGCGCAAATAGCGCAGCGACAGATCCTGCAGCTCGCGATATGTCTGGTTCAGCCCGAGTCGGTGCGCAATTGGCGCATAAACATCAAGCGTCTCGGAGGCGATACGGCGCCACTTCTCGCGTGGCGAACTGCCCAAAGTGCGCATGTTGTGCGAGCGATCAGCCAGTTTGATCAAAATCACACGGACATCGCGGGCCATTGCCAGCAGCATTTTCCGAAACGACTCGGCCTGGTTTTCTTCGCGGGTATTGAAATGCAGCTTTTCGAGCTTGGTGAGTCCGTCCACCAAGTCAGCCACAGGCGATCCAAAGCGTTCGATCAAGTCGGTCTTGGTGATGCCGCAGTCTTCCATGGCATCGTGCAGCAACGCCGCCATCAACGCTTGCGCGTCGAGTTTCCACTCGGCACACTGGGCTGCCACCGCAATCGGGTGCGTAATGTAAGGCTCGCCACTGTTGCGGCGTTGTCCCAAGTGCGCTTCATCGGCAAAGCGGTAAGCCAGGCGCACGCTGGCGAGGTCGTTTGCGTTGAGATAGTCCAGCCGGCGAGTCAGGCTGGCAAAACTCGCCGCCACTGCGCAAGCGGCAGCCGAGGTCGCCGCATCTTGCACTTGCGAGAGGGCGGCGGGGGCTGTGGATGCGCTTGGAATTCTCATTGTCTTGAATATAGCGCAGCGCTCATGCCTTGGGTGTTGTTGATTGCCACATCGCAGTGCACGATGCGCAACAAAAAAGCACCGCGCTGGGTGCTTTTGTGGGGCCGGACGATGAGGCGGGGTTTACATGGGCACTTTTTTAAGCATTTCGATCCCCACTTTGCCAGCAGCAATTTCGCGCAGGGCGGTCACGCCGGGCTTGTTCTTGCTGTCAACCCGCGGCGCGTGGCCTTGACTGAGCATGCGCGCCCGGTAAGATGCCGCCAACACCAGTTGGAACCGGTTGGGGATTTGTTGCAGGCAGTCTTCGACAGTAATGCGGGCCATGAATGCTCCAAAAAACAGAGAACAGGTGGGAGAGGGCTACTCGACAATCTTCAAGGCCCGAAAAGTCTCGGCGCGACTGCGACGCTGGGCCAGATACCGCAGCCGCTGCGAATGGACTATTGTTTTCAGGTCAAACAGCGCACGGTCAAACAACTCGTTGATTATAACGAAGTCAAATTGATGGACCTGTGCCATTTCCTGGGCCGCATTTTGCAGTCGAACTTCGATGACTCTGGGGGCATCTTCGCCGCGACGTTCGAGACGCGCCCGCAGTTCATCCCAACTTGGCGGCAGGATGAACACCGTAATCGCATTGGAAAAAACCTGTTTGATCTGGAGGGCGCCTTGATAGTCAATTTCCAGAACCACGTCGGCACCCTGCGCCATTCGATCCTCGATCGCCTTCTTGGATGTGCCATACCGGTGACTGTGCACATGGGCCCACTCAACAAAGGCGTCTGCCTGGACCATGGCGTCAAATTCGGCGTCAGAGACAAAAAAATACTCCCGGCCGTGCTTTTCCTGGCCGCGAGGCGCACGTGTTGTATGCGAGACCGATGGCTGCACATGCGAATCCAGTTCCATCAGCGCCTTGACCAGGCTGGATTTGCCAGCACCGCTGGGCGCAGCAACAACAAACAGATTTCCTGGGTAGTCCATTCTGAGACCTCGTGTCATGCTAGGGGGCGCTTCTGCAGTCGATCATTCGATGTTCTGCACCTGCTCACGCATTTGCTCAATCAACACCTTCATGTCAACCGAGATGTGGGTGAGTTCCAGCGCCGCAGATTTTGAGCCCAGCGTGTTGGCTTCCCGATGCAGTTCCTGGATCAGGAAGTCCAGCCGTTTGCCAATTTCGCCGCCTTTGTCAATCAGCCTTTGCAACTCGGTCAAATGCGAATTCAGTCGCGTCAGTTCCTCTGCCACGTCGATCCGAATGGCAAATGCGGTGGCCTCGGTCAGCGCACGGTCCTGCGCCACCTCAGGCGTTGTGCCCCCTTCGGTGGAGTTCATGGCCTGGGCCCAGCGGTCCAGAAAGCGCTGCCGTTGTTGCGCCACGAGTTGCGGAACCAGTGGCGCTGCCTGCTCGGCCAGGTCACGCAGTTGCCCAATACGGTCCTGCAACATGGTCGCGAGCCGTGCCCCCTCGCGCCGGCGCGCATCCAGCAACGCTTGCAGCACCGCATCGGTCAAAGCCAACAGGGGTTGCTGCCAGTCCTGCGCATCAAGCTGTTGCCGTTGCCCCAGCGCCACCACTTCGGCCACGCTCAGAACGGGCGCGCCGGGCAACCAGGCGCGCACCAGATCCTGAATGGTGCTGAGCTGATGCAGCAGGCGTGGCGTCGGCTCGTTCACCAGCGCTTGCGTCTTGTCGTCAATGTAGGCGCGCAACTCGACCTTGCCTCGTTTGAGCTGGGCGCCGAGGCGTTCGCGCAGCAGCGGCTCCAACCCGCGCAATTCGTCGGGCAAGCGAAACGACAGGTCCAGAAAACGGCTGTTGACCGACCTGATCTCCAACCCCAGTTCGACGCCTTGGGGGCCACGCAGTTCTGCCTCGGCGGGGGGCTTGGCAGCGCCATGCTGGGCGCTGGCGTAGCCGGTCATGCTGTAAACTGACATAGGCGTTTGGTTCAATGAAATGGATTCGAGAATAACCCGGTTCTGTAGCCTCTTGAAGCGCATTGATTGAAAAATATGTCCAAGCCCAAGCCATCGCCACTGCCTCCTGACACGATGATCGGGGGTTACCGCGTGATGCGACGCGTTGCGGCAGGCGGCTTTGGTGTGGTGTACCAGGCGCAAGACCCAGATGGCCAGACGGTGGCCATCAAGGAGTATCTGCCGGCGTCCCTCGCCACGCGCGAGCCCGGCACCCTGTCGCCGCAGATTGCACCCGAGAAGCTATCCCTGTATCGCCTTGGTCTGAAGAGTTTCTTTGAGGAGGGGCGTTCACTGGCTCAGATTTCGCACCCCTCGGTGGTGAGTGTGATGAACTTCTTTCGCGAGAACGACACGGTCTATATGGTGATGAACTATCTGGAAGGCGCGAGCCTGCAGGACTTCATCATCACCGCGCGTGACCTGAAGCAAGCCAAGGTGTTTCGCGAATCGACCATTCGCTCCTTGTTCGACGAGGTTTTGCGCGGCCTGCGTATCGTGCACCAGCACAAGATGCTGCACCTGGACATCAAGCCGGCCAATATCTTCATTACTGACGACAACAAGGCGGTCCTGATCGACTTTGGTGCTGCGCGCGAGGTGCTCAGCAAGGAGGGCAACTTTATCCGCCCCATGTACACGCCCGGATTTGCCGCACCCGAGATGTACCGTCGTGACAGTACCATGGGGCCATGGACCGACATCTATGCCATTGGCGCGTGCATGTACGCCTGCATGCAGGGTTTCCCGCCAGGTGAGGCGACGCAACGCAGTCCGACCGACAAGGTCGCCGTGGCGTTGAAGCGGCTCAAAGGGGTTTACTCTGACAATCTGATCGAGGTCGTGCAGTGGTGCATGGCGGCGGACGCCTTGTCGCGCCCGCAATCGGTCTTTGCACTGCAAAAAGAGCTCAACCGTGCGGGTGACCGGCAATATTCGCGCTTGAGCGTGGGCGAAAAGGTGCGCTTGCAGTTTGAGAACATGGTGGAGGGGACCAAGAAGACCGTCGGCCTGGCTGCCGATGGCAGCAAAAGGGCGTGATGAAGTTCTCGGTCTTTCAGGTCAGCCGACGTGGCGGACGCGCCAAAAACGAAGACCGTATGGGCTATAGCTACACGCGCGATGCGGCCGTGCTGATTCTTGCTGACGGCATGGGTGGTCACCCCGAGGGCGAGATGGCTGCGCAGATCGCCCTGAGCACCATCGCCGAGCGTTTTCAGCGTGATGCGCAGCCTGCCTTGGCCGATGTGCCCTACTTTCTGACCGAGGCCATGATGCTGGCACACCGGCAAATCCTGCGCTACGGCACCGACCGTGGCATGCTCGATTGTCCGCGCACCACTGTGGTGGTGGCTGTGGTGCAGCAAGGCTTGGTCACCTGGACGCATTGCGGCGACTCGCGCTTTTATCTGGTGCGAAGTGGCAACCTGGTGGCGCGCACGCGGGACCACTCCTTGCTTGAGCAAAACCTGGGCCGCCCGCCCGAGACGCGTATCCAGCGTCGCATCAACCGCAATGTGCTGTTCACCTGCCTGGGCTCTCCGGCCAAGCCCTTGTTCCGGGTCGAGGGTGCGCTGCCACTGCAGCAAGGCGACCGGTTGCTGCTGTGCTCGGACGGCTTGTGGTCCAACCTGCCAGAAGACGAATTGTTGCGGCAGTTGTGCGAAAGCAATGTGGCCACCGCAGTGCCTGAAATGGTTGAAAGCGCCTTGCGCGCAGGGGGCGCGGCCTGTGACAACGTGACTTGCCTGGCGCTGGAGTGGGAGACACCCGACGGTTTTGACACCACGCGTCGAAGCGACATGGACCCGACCCCGATTTTGTCCATGGACGACGAGTCGATCGAACGTTCGATCGACGAGATCAACGCCGCGATCCGCCGATCCATGACGCGCCATCGTTAACCCATCACCTTGAGGACATTCTTATGAGCGACTACCAGCGCCCGAACGGCCGCGCCGCCAACGCCGTTCGGCCGGTGCGTATCCAGCGCCATTACACCCTGCATGCCGAGGGCTCGGTGCTGATTGCGTTTGGCAACACGCAGGTGCTGTGCACCGCTTCGGTTGAAGAGAAGGTGCCGGGCCACAAGAAGGGCAGTGGCGAAGGTTGGGTGACGGCCGAGTACGGCATGCTGCCGCGTGCCACCCACACCCGCAGCGACCGCGAGGCCGCGCGGGGCAAGCAGACGGGTCGTACGCAGGAAATCCAGCGCCTGATTGGCCGCGCCCTGCGCAGTGTGTTCGATTTGAAACTGCTGGGAGAGCGCAGCATTCAACTCGATTGCGACGTGCTGCAGGCCGACGGCGGCACCCGCACGGCGGCAATTACCGGCGCCTTTGTGGCCGCGCAAGATGCGGTGAACTGGCTGCTGGCGCAAGGCAAGCTGTCGCAGTCACCCATCCGGGAGGCAGTGGCAGCGGTTTCGGTGGGCATTGTGCAAGGCACGCCGCTGCTTGACCTGGAGTATCTGGAGGACTCGGCGTGCGATACCGACATGAACGTGGTGATGACCGCAGCCGGCCATTTTGTCGAAGTGCAAGGCACCGCCGAGGGTGCGGCGTTTACCCGCAGCGAGATGGACGCGCTGCTGGCGCTGGCAGACAAAGGCATCCGGGAACTGCTGCAACTGCAGCAGCAGTCACTACAAAATATATAGCGTTTAACGCAATCTGAATAAGCGCTAGAGGCCTATTTGATATGAAAATCGTGTTGGCATCGAACAACCCCGGCAAACTCGCTGAATTGCAGGCCATGCTGGCCCCGCTTGACTTTGACCTGATCACTCAGGGCAGCCTGGGCATTGCCGAGGCCGCGGAGCCGTTTCACACCTTTATTGAAAACGCGCTGGCCAAGGCGCGTCATGCGGCACAGCACAGCGGCTTGCCGGCGCTGGCCGACGATGCGGGGTTGTGCGTGGATGCCTTTGGGGGCCAGCCAGGGGTGCAAACAGCGTTTTACGCGACCCGGTTTGGCTACACCAAAAGCGACGACAACAACGTGCGTGCGCTGCTTGAGCAGATGCAGGGCGTCACAAACCGTCGCGCCGCCATGGTCAGCACGCTGGTCGCGTTGCGCCATGCAGACGACCCTGAACCGTTGGTGGCCGTAGGCCGGGTGGTGGGCGAGATTGCGCATGAGCGGCTGGGCGCTAACGGCTTTGGGTTTGATCCGGTGATGTTCATTCCTGAGTTTGGCCAGACCTTTGCCCAGTTGCCCGTTGCAGTCAAAAACGCCAACAGCCACCGGGGGCGTGCGGCGGCGGCGATGCTGGCGCTGATGCGTGAGCGCTGGCTGTGAGGCGTGTCGTGACGCTGGCGCGGTTGGGCATGCATTTTGGGTGTTTCCATGATTCCCATCCAGCCTGACTCACCCGCGCCAGAGGTGTTGCTGGCGCAGCGCGACATCCAGCACTACATGCGCCCGGGCATGCTGCAACTGAGCAGCCTGCCACCGCTGTCGCTCTATGTGCACCTGCCCTGGTGTCTGAAAAAGTGCCCCTACTGCGATTTCAATTCGCATGAGATGCGCGCTGCCGAACTGCCCGAGCAGCCTTATCTGGCAGCGCTGCTGGCTGATCTGGAGTCGGCCCTGCCGCTGATCTGGGGCCGCAGCGTGCAAACCGTGTTCATCGGTGGCGGCACGCCCAGTCTGTTTTCGCCGCAGGCCATTGACCAACTGATTGGCGGCATCCGGGCGCGCGTGAGGCTGGCTGCCAACGCCGAAATCACGCTCGAGGCCAACCCCGGCACCTTTGAAAAAGACCGGTTCAAAGCCTATCGTGGCGCTGGGGTCACACGCTTGTCGGTCGGTGTGCAGAGCTTCGATGACAGCTTTCTGAGTGCCTTGGGACGTGTGCATGACGGCGCCCAAGCGCATGCTGCCGTTGAAGAAGCTGCTCTGAATTTTGATAGCTTTAACATCGATTTGATGTATGCCTTGCCCGGCCAGAACCTGGCCGCGCTGCGCCAGGATGTGGACCGGGCGCTGGCGCTGGCACCCACCCACTTGTCGATTTACCACCTGACCATTGAGCCCAACACCCTGTTTGCCAAGCACCCGCCGGTGCTCGCCGATGACGACCTGGCCGCCGACATGCTGGACCTGATCACCGAGCGCACCCTCCTGGCCGGACTGCGGCGTTACGAGGTGTCGGCGTACGCTCGCCCTGGGCACGCCTGCCAGCACAACCTGAATTACTGGCAGTTTGGTGATTACCTGGGTCTTGGCGCCGGGGCCCACAGCAAGCTCAGTTTTGCGCATCGGGTGTTGCGCCAGGTACGTTCGCCGAACCCGGCGCGCTACATGGCACAGGCGCTGGCCGGCAGCGCGCTGGTGCAAGACGACGAGGTCAGCCGGGCCGATTTGCCGTTTGAATTCATGCTCAACGCCCTGCGCCTGACCGACGGCTTTGCACTGAACCTGTTTGGTGAGCGCACCGGTTTGCCGCTGTCGGCGATCGAGCCCGGTCTGCAACGCGCCCGCCAGCAAGGTCTGCTGGTGCAGGACGGGTCGCACGTGCGCCCGAGCGTGCGCGGGCTGGACTTTCTGAACGACCTGCAAACGCTGTTTTTGCCCGCGTCGATGTGACCTGTGGGTGGCGGTCATGCTGCGCCAGCAGCAGGCATGGCGGCGCGTTTGCGTGCATGATGTGGTCCTGCAGTTCTTCAGGAGCACGTCACCATGTTTGCTGTTTACGGTATGACCGGGCGCTTGTTTCGCGGTACCCTGGAGCAGTTGCGCCAGGTCGGTGGCGTTGGGGCTCTGGCGCGCATTCGCAGCAGCGCTGCCGTGCAGCGTGACGGGCGTGACGCCGCTGCCGAGTCGGCCGGGGCGTTTGTCGAGGCTTTGCAGCAGACCTCGGGCCGTGCCGCCACGGTGGATGAAGGCGGTCGGGGTGCCCTGGCGGCCTATGTGCAAACCCAGGCGCAGCCGGCACCACGCCGGCCACTGCACCAGGTGCAGGACGTGATGAGCCGCACCCTGATCAGCCTGGCGCAAGATGCCACCGTGCTGCAGGCCTGGCAGCTACTCAGCGACAAGAACGTCGGTCAGGCGCCAGTGCTCGATGCCCAGGGGCACCTGATCGGATTGGTCACCCGCGCTGACCTGCTGGCGCCACAGCGTCTGCCCACCCCCGACCGGCATGCGCTGGTTTGGCGTGCGCTGATGCAACAAAACGTCACCCAGATCATGTGGACACCGGTGCCCAGCGTCTCGCCCGACTCGGACCTGCGCCGGGTGGCGCAGGTCTTGCTCGACACCGGTCTGCCCGGGCTTGCCGTGGTGGACGAGCAAGGAGCGGTGGTGGGTTTTGTCGCGCGCAGCGACATCCTGCGCGCTGTGGTGACCGACCCGCCACTGGATCTGTGGGGTTGATGTAGAGCCACCCCCATGCCCTGGGCAGGGACAGCGTCCATGCAGGCCCTGGGTCAATCACTGGCAGCGGGCAGGGGGGCTGGCTCGGGTTGCCTGCCGGTTTTGGGGTCCACCCGCAGCGTCAGCCCACCGGCCTGGCGCTTTTGCTCGCCCAGCGACGCGCGGGTGATGTGTGTGCTGTAGCGGCTGCGCAGCTCATGCACTTGCTCGCCAAGCTCGCGCGCATCGGTCATCTTGTCGGCATAGCGGTGCAGCACCAGGTAGGCGGTTTCGATCAGCTTGCCGCTCAGGGTGCGGCTGCCATGCGCGATCAGGTTGCTCACTGCGGCCTTCGGGTTGCCGCTCATGCTCAGTGACATGGCGGCTTCGGCCAATTTCAGGATCTGGCCGTGCGTGCTGCGGATTCGATCGGCATAGGTCGGATGCACGCTGGACGCACCGGCCAGCAGTTCGGCCAGTGCCCGTGTGCCGGCAAAGCGCAGCCCGAGCGTGTCGATCACGCTGTCAACCTCGTCCAGTTGAATCGCCTTGTCGGCCAACTGTGCCAGCAGAGACACCAGGTTGGAGGCCGACTCGTAGTCAAACTCGGGCTCGCGGATACTGGCGCACAGCTCGCGCACAACGGTGACCACCTGCGCATACTGGCGCTGGTCGATCAGCAGCAACGCCTGCACAATGCCGGCCAGGCGAACATGACGCGGGCTGTCGGCATGACGCTCCAGCAGCCGGACAAAGTCGTCCTGACAGCGTTGCAGCCCCTTGTGGTCACCGCTTTGCAGCCGGATGAAGCCCAGCAGCACCAGCGTCTGGCAATCAAACATCTTCGAGTCCAGCCCCAGTCGCACCGTGCGGTCCAGCGTCGGTTCGGCCTGCTTGTGGTCGCCAGAGAAATAGCACATCATGCCCAGGTTTTGCAGCCGGGTGATCGACGCCGGTGTCAAGGTGCTGGCCATGCGGTAGGTGCTCAGCGCGGCGTCGAACTTGCCTTGCTCAAACTGGGCGCGCCCCATCACATCGTAGGCATCGGTGTAGTTGGGGTCTTCGGTGATCAGGTTTTCCAGCGTGCTGATGGCGCGCGCGGTCTGGCCTTCGTCAAGCAGCGCGCGTGCCACGCCGAGCTTGGCCCACGGCAGGGTTTTGGCATCGACCACGGCCTGATAGAGTTTTTGCGCCTGATCGTACTTGCCCACCCGCAGCAGCAGCTCGGCCCCCACGCGGGCGGCATACAGCCAGAACTTGCCGCGCGACTCAAAGCGCTGCAGGCACAGCGTGGCTCCCAGCTCAAAGTCACCGTCTTCGATGGCGCTGAAAATCTCTTGCAACGAAGCCTTGCGGATGCGCGCCTGGCGCAGCCGCTCACCCAGATGCACCGCCTTGTGCGGCTTGAGCAGGTAGCCGTCCAGCGCTGATTCGGCGGCTTCGGCGACCTTGGTGTAAGTGGCCTCACCCGTGACCATGATGAACACCGTGGAAAACGGCAGCAACTGATTGCGCCGCAGGTCGTCAAGCAGGTCCTGGCCGGACGAACTTTCACCGGCGAAATGGTGCTCGCACAGCACCACGTCGAATTTGCGGTATTCCAGTTGTCGGCGGGCGTCGGCCAGGCGTGCGCATTGCACCACCGCACCCACCCCGAATTCGCGCAACTGCGAGACCAGGATCGAGCGCGAGGTTGGGTTGGCATCGACCACCATGGCGCTGCTGGACGACAGATCGTCAATTTCAATGGCCATACGCCCGTGGCAAGGTCCGTCTGCCGCGCCTCACAAACAACTGCACTGGTTCAACTCCTCGATCAGCAAGGGGCGCACTTTAGCACTGCCCAAAGCCGATGTCTGCTGCTCAATCAGCAGGAACTGCTGCAGGCGCTGGCGCCAACATGCCGCGCGCCTCAATGAAAGCCACCACGTCGGCCAGTCCGGCATTGGTTTTCAGATTCGTCATAACAAAGGGCTTGAGCCCCCTGGGTGTCGTGCGCATGCGGGTGGTGTCGGCCCGCATCACCTCCAGATCGGCACCCACATACGGCGCCAGGTCGGTCTTGTTGAT
>JFJP01029708.1_pt1 | contig 20725 bp, 17 predicted proteins | sample 431651 | NCBI WGS metagenome assembly JFJP01 (sample SAMN02602958, study PRJNA72255) | Microbial mat metagenome, whole genome shotgun sequencing project. | biome: fresh water; feature: sink hole; material: water; isolation source: purple microbial (photo- and chemosynthetic) mats found in...
GGGCAATCGCTTTCTATGAACGCGAAGGGTTCCGCATCACAGGCGAGACGACCTTCCTGGTGGGAAGCGATCCGCAGTCGGACTGGATCATGGTCCGACCGATCGATTGAATTTGCATCACATTCAGGAGACCTCCATGGACAACCCTTGCATCGACGGCACAGGGCTGAGTGAACAGTATGGAATATACCACCATTCAGCAATTGACACGCCTTTCAGGAAAAGATACAATCCTAATCACGCGGACTCGGAAAAATTGCTGCAACGCTCTCACATCAAGGGTTTCGCCCGTATCCTCCCCCAATATTTTCCAATGTACAAATGAATTATCCGAGGAGGACCCATGCCGCAAATGAAGAAGTCCAGCAATGCCACCCAGATGTCCCTCATCCTTTCCCTGGTTCTCAGCGCCGCTGCCGGCATCCTGTCCGGCATCCTGACAAAGCAATGGCTGCCTCTCCTGTTCTTCCTGATCATCGGTCTACTGGTGCCAATCATCACAAAACTCCTTCATGAAAAGGCATTCCGCAAAATTGCCGAGAAACTGGAAGCAGAAATCGACATCTTCAAGGAAGGCGATTTCACCCACTATGTCGCTCCGCAGGACTACGGTGTCCTTGCCGGAACAGCGACGGCCGTGAATGACCTCCTCAGCGACATCCGCAACCTCATCAATGGATTTTTCAGCCTCTCCCGCTCCATCATGGGATCCGCCTATCAAGTCAAGGAAACCGCACAAACCGCTTCCTCGGCGATTGGCGAGATATCGGAAACGATTTCCGGCATTGCAAGCGGAGCAGCCGATCAGGCGAAGGAATCCCAACTGGGTGTGCTCATGATAGAGAAGCTTTCCAGGCAGATCGAACAGCTGTACGGAAGTTACGAGGATGTCACCAAAGATACCAGCGCCATCAACGGGTTGAATGATGTCGGTTTGGAAGCCGTGGGCATACTCAGAAAGAAATCCAAGGAAACCTTCGAATCCTCGGAACGAATCTTCTCAGTCGTGGAAAAGCTGACCAACACCATCAACGACATCGGCCTCTTTGTCCGTTCCATCGAGACCATTGCGGAGCAGACCAACCTGCTGGCGCTCAATGCCGCCATTGAAGCGGCACGTGCCGGAGACGCCGGCCGTGGGTTTGCCGTTGTGGCGGAGGAAGTCCGGAAACTTGCCGACGAAAGCAAGCAATCCACCAATCAGATCGCGAACCTCATGGAAAGCATCGAAGAGGAATCCAGCCTGGCCATCAAGTCCATGACGCTCATGAGAGCGGTCACACAGGAGCAAAGCCTGGCGGTTGACCGGACAGACACCTCTTTCGTGAATATTGCAGAAGCCATCCGTTCCATCGTGGTGAAAATCAACGAGATCAATCAGACCATCGGCGACATGCAGCGGGACAAGAATGAAGTCATGTCCGCCATCGAAAGCATATCCGCCGTTTCCCAGCAGACCGCCTCCTCCAGCGAAGAGGTTTCAGGCTCCACAACCCGCCAGCTGACGGCCATCGAAGGCCTCAAGGAAGCTGTCGTCGAACTGGACAGCCTGGTCCAGGGCGTGGACAAGCAGCTCCGCAAGTACAAGATCGGTTTGTGATCTTTGGCTTGAAATCAGGTATCATGGAACAAGACGCTGGTTCGTGCGCTTTCCGGATCTCCGGTTTCAGGCAGCGGTCCGGCGTCTTTTTCAAGGGAGGATTCGATGATGGAACTGACATCGCGCGAGCGGATTCTGCGTATCTTCGAAAACCGGGAAATCGACAGACCGGCACTCAAGCTCTGGGGTGCATCCATGGACGAATGGCTGCTGCATCCGGCCTACAAGCCTGTTTGGGAAGAGGCCGTCTCCCATTCCGATTTGTTCGAGGTGGCAGGTTCTCCCTTCGATCTGTTCCATGGGCGTGACAACGCCGGCCAGGTGACGTACGAGGACAAGGACACCGGTCACCCGGACTGGAAGGACCGCCATACCAACTTTCGTACACCGAAGGGCAATCTGCACGGCATTGAACGGATCTCCCTGTCCGGCGAACCCGGCTACACCCTTGAACATTTGGTCAAGGAGCCCGAAGATTTGTTGAAAGTCCTGTCCATCCCCTGGGAACCGGCATTGTTCAACAAGTCGGAATACGAAGCGAAAGCCGCACGAATGGGGGATCGCGGTGTTGTCATGTTTGGTCTTGACCATGCCGCCTATGCGCTGCACCGCCTGATCGGTTCCGAGAACCTGGCCTTTTTCAGTGTGGACGCCCGTGATCTGCTGGATGAAACAGTCCGGGTTTTCTCGCAAAGGATCCGAAGCCATGCCAAGGCAGCCATTGAGGCCGGGTTGACATGCCCTTTCATGTGGGTCGGTCCGGAGCTGTTCATTCCGCCCCTCATGTCTCCCCAAGACTTCGAGGATTTTGTCCATCGTTGGGACAAGCCGCTTTGTGACGACATCCACAATGCGGGTGGACATGTCTGGGTGCATTGTCATGGAAAAGTAGCGGACTTTGTCGAACAATACATCGATATGGGCGTTGATGTGCTCAATCCGCTGGAACCTCCGAAGAACGGCGACATTCATCTGGTCGACATCATCACCCGGTTCGGAAACCGCATTGGTTGGGAAGGAAATATAGAGATTCAAGATATATTGCTGGCCGAGTCCGACGAATTGATGGTCGCCATTGAAGCATGCGTCCGGGAGGGCAGAAAAAGCGGGCGTTTCATTCTTTGTCCGTCAGCCGGTTACATGGAATACCCGAACCCGACCGAACACTATATCGCAAACCTGCTGGTGTACCTGAAGCATGGTCTTGCCTGCTGCAGAGGGAAGGGAACTGCTGTTCCATGAATCGCATCGAATCTCGAAACAAAAGGCCGGGCACAAAGGGAACAGCCCGTAAAAATTTCTGCAGGCGCAGAAGGTGGGCTCTGTTCGGTCTGCTGATCGGTCTGGGCCTTCTGATTCGGATCCTTTTGCCGGAGAATCCTTCCGTTCCGGCAGGGGCCGCATCCTTGTCAAAAGACACTGCGACTCATGAAACGGCTTCCGCGGCAGCTGCCTCATCGTCCATTGCCATTCCTGAAGAGTCGTCTGACAGCTCCGCCACACCGGCATCAGAATCGGTAGGCATCTCCGCCACCACTGATTCAAAATCTGAGGTCGGATCCGTCCTCCCAGCATCAGAATCGGTGGCCGGCTCCGTCCTCCCAGCTTCAGAATCGACAGTCGTCAGTTCCCCTACCTCTTCCGAAGAACCCGGTTTCCTGCCAACCGCAACGCCACCCTCACCGGCAGCATTTCCCCGAATCCCGCTGCCGGAAGGATTTGTGCATGTCGAGGACAACATCCCGAATATCCGGATCGATATGCGGTACTTCGGCAGCCATAATTTTATCGGACGACCCATCACGGGTTATGAGGCCAATACGGCCATCCTGACAGAAAAAGCCTGCGCAGCCCTGGCAAGAGTACAGGCGTCACTCGAAGACAGGGGCTTCATCCTGCTGATTCTTGATGCTTATCGTCCGGCCCAGGCTGTTGCGGATTTCGTTCGATGGGGCGAGGACCTTTCGGACATCGCCACACAGCAGACATACTATCCGAGCCTGTCGAAAGCTGACATTCTGAAGGATGGCTATGTTGCCCGTAAATCTTCCCACAGCCGTGGCAGCACCGTTGATCTGACACTCGTCGGACAGGAAACGGGCCTCCCGCTTGATATGGGATGTCCTTTCGATTTCTTTGGACCGGAATCGGATCCCGACTACAAGGACCTGACTCCGATTCAGGCCGAAAACAGAAAAATCCTGCGCAACGCGATGGAGGCACAGGGTTTCGTGATTTCATCGATCGAGTGGTGGCATTTCCGGTTGAAGGATGAGCCCTTTCCGAAGACGTTCTTTGACTTTCCAGTCCAATAAGCCTTCTGCCGAAAGTGTCTACAGGTGTACGTGTCTCCTCGGGATAAGCCTTCTGCCGGCAATGTCTACAGGTGTACGTGTCTCCCCAGGACTTCCACAAAGGCCTCCAGGCCAGTCCTGTCCATTTCGCCGAAACGCCTCGTCACCGGGCTGTCGATATCGAGAACCCCGACCACACGGCCATCCTGAAACAGCGGCACAACGATCTCCGAGGCGGATTCCGGGTCACAGGCAATATGCCCGGGAAAGAGATGCACATCAGGCACGACCAGTGTCCGTTCTTCGGAAGCGGCCGTCCCGCAGACGCCTTTTCCAAGTGGAATCCGGATACAGGCCGGTTTTCCCTGAAACGGTCCCAGGACCAGCACGCCATCTTTCATCAGGTAAAACCCGGCCCAGTTGAGTTCCGGCATCGCCTGATGCAGGAGGGCGGAGGCATTTGCCAGATTGGCCGTCGCATCCGGCTCTCCCTCGATGAGGCTTTTCAGCTGTGCGTTCAGAGTCCGATAGAATTCTTCCCCAACGCCATAAGTTTCCATCCTGAACGGGGTATGTTCTGCTTCATGGTGATCCTGATGCGACATTGCGCTTGATTCCTTCCGATTCATCTTTTTTGGGTCGGCATTCAAGTTGGGTGGTTCCGCCTTTATCCCTTGTGCAGGATTAGTCTTCGAGCGCGTCCCAGTCATCCATGTCCCAGCTGAGCGTGCCGTCCGGCTTGAACAGCAACATGCGTGTCGCAATCTTTTCAATGAAGAAACGATCATGACTCACCGCCAGCACGGCGCCCGGGAAATGGTAAAGCGCCTGTTCCATCACCTGGATGGAGGGGAGGTCCAGATGGTTCGTCGGTTCGTCCAGTACCACGGTATGCGCGCCAGACAACAGACAGAGCGCCAATGCGACGCGAGCCTGCTGGCCTCCGGATAGCTGACCGATTTTCTGAGACTGATCCTTTTCTGAAAATTGCAGCATGTCCAGAAACCGTCCGACGATTTTCCGTTGACTGCGATAGGCTAATGGCGCCACATTCACAATGTGAACCACCGTATCCTCGCGGTCCATCTCGTTCCAGACCTGCGTAAAGCTGGAGAAGCCTTTCCCGGGCCATTTGATCAGCCCTTCGTCCGCCTTCTCGACCCCGGTCAGCACATTCAGAAGGGTGGATTTCCCGCAGCCGTTCGCACCCAGCACCATAAGACGTTCCTGCGCTCTCAGCTCGAATGAGAGATTTGAGAAGATGCAGCGATCTTCGTATGATTTGGATAGACCAGTCACCATCAGCGAACTGTCCGGCACATTCAGACTGTCATACATGCTGGTGAATATCTGATCCACGGGTCGCGGGATCTGACGTTTTTTCAGATCGGCCAACCGTCGGCCGAGTTGTTTTCCAGAGGTCGCTTTCCGTTCCCTGACCGCTTCCTCCTCGAAGATGATCAGTTCTTCCTCATGAAGGAACTGCTGCGTGATTTCCTTCGTCCGCAGTTTCCGCTTCAGGACATACGCACTGTATCCGCCATCATAGGCAAACAGACGATGGTTCTCGATTTCCACGACCTTCTTCACGACACGATCCAGAAAGTGCCGGTCATGGCTGATGACGACGATGGCGCCCTTGAACTTCCCGAACCAGCGTTCGAGCCAGGCAACCCCTTCGAGGTCCAGGTAATTTGTCGGTTCATCCAGCAGCAGCACGTCCGGATTTTCCAGCAGCAGCCTGCTGAGCGCCGCGCGATTCTTCCACCCGCCGGAAAGCTGGTGCAGGGAACGGTTCCGCATGTCCTCGTCAAAACCGAGTTTCGAGAGGACCGTATCGATTTTCACCGAAACATCCCAACCCTCCAGCCGGTCCATCTCTTCAAACAAGTGGGTTTGGCGATCCAGCAATCCATTCATTTCCGACTCGCCGGCCGTCTCGAATTTCACAGCGATGTCCGCAAGTTCCCGCTCCATTTCGTGGATGTGTTCAAACATTTCAGAGAGGATCGCCAAAATGGTCTTTTCACTGTCCAAGGAAGAAAACTGGGAAAAGTACCCAATCCGGACGCCCTCATCAATCTCCACGGTGCCCGCATCCGGCTTCTCCTGACCGAGTATGCAGCGAAACAGGGTCGTCTTTCCAGTTCCGTTGTACCCGACCAGACCAAGGCGATCCCCATCGTCCAGCCGGAGGCTGGCATCACGGAAAATCACCCGGTCCCCATATTTTTTGGCCAGGCTGTTGATTCGGATGATGCTCATGCTGTTATTTCCGCCTTGCGATCATGTCGATTTCGAGTTCCGCGCCACCGGGCAGTGCTGCAACGGCCACCGTTGTCCGGGCTGGTTGCGGGGCGTTGAAAATGGTGGCGTAGACTGCGTTCATTTCTGCGAACTTGCTCATATCGGTGAGGAAAACACCGACTTTCACGATATCGTCCCAATCCAGACCGGCCGCATCCATCACGCGTTTCAGGTTGGAGAAGCACTGCTCCGCCTGCTTGCCGATGCCGCCTTCCACCAGTTTCCCGGTTTCAAAGTTCATCGGGGTCTGACCGGAAAGATAGATCCAACCGTCCATTTCGACTGCCTGGGAATAAGGGCCTGCCACAGTGGTTCCCTCTGCTTTGTATGCGGTTCTTGCCATGTTTTCATCCTCCTGCCAATCTGTCATTTCATCGCCGGACTGTCATTTCATTGCCGGTCTGTCATTTCATTGTTTGTCTGTCATTTCATTGTTTGTCTGTCATTTCAATGCCGGACTGTCGCTTCAATAGCAGGAAACCATTTCAATACCGGCCTGCGCTTCCATTCTATCATGAGCATGACGGTTTCTGGTACAATGGTCAGAGAACGTTCACACATCTGGAGGAAACATGGGATATCCGGCCGACATGCACCTGCATACGACATTTTCCTGCGACGCGTCCGCGACGATGGAAACCCATGTGCGGAACGCCATTGCCCTTGATCTGCAATATGTTTGCTTCACGGATCATTTTGACGCAAATCCCGCCGATGAGGGCAATGCCTATTATCGGCCGGATGCCTATTTTGAGGAAATCTCGGCCCTTCAGGACCAATATGGGGACAAGATCCGAATCCTGAAAGGACTTGAGTTTGCAGAACCCCATCTGTTCCCGCGGGAATTCGAAACGCTTTCAAGTCGTTCCTACGACTTTATCCTCGGCAGTGTGCACTGGCTTGGTGATTTCTTTGTGCTGCAGAAGGACAGGATCGGCGAATTCGAACCGGATGCCCTTGAGGAAAGATACTACAGTGTCATGGAAGCCATGACGGCTTTCGGTGGTTTCAATGGTCTTGCACACATGGATTATCTGCGCCGTGGAACAGGTCGTGATCACTGGCCGGAGGACATCGTCCGCCGGATCTTCACCAACATGGTGAAAAACGGCATCTCACTGGAAATCAATACGCAGCACCATCGCCGGGGTCTTCCCCTTGCATTCCCTACCCCCGCGCTAGCCTCCCTGTATGCATCCTGCGGCGGGAAACGCATCACCTTCGGATCCGACGGACATCATCCGTCTGATACGGCTTCCGGCATTGTGGAAACGCTCGATGCCTATGCCGCTATTCCGGGTCTGTCACCAGGTGTTTTTGTGGAACGGCAGTTCATTCCTTTATCCTGACGACTCCTTTTCCTGATATTCCTTCTCCTGATACTCCATCTTCTGTATTTCTTCTCCTGATACTCCATCTCCTGCTCTTCCATCTTCTGATATTCCTTCTCCAGAGTAATCCTGAACTCCCCCGGACCTGTTTGATGAAACCCACGACGCCACTAGGAGGAATCATGATCCGCACATTTATCTGGTTCATTTATTTCTGGCTGTATGTGATTGTCCTGATGCCAAGGCTGAGCAAGGCCAAGAAACTCGACAGGGATGGCCGGATCGCCGAACGGGACGAAATGGTTGGTCGTGAAGTCAAGAAATGGGCCCGTTCGTTGATACGACTTGGCGGTGGAACCATTGAAGTGGCAGGAGAAGAGCATATTCCTGTCGGCCAGCCTGTTGTGTTCGTTTCAAATCATCAGGGGAACTACGACATCCCGATCATGCTCGGATATGTCCCAACGCCGAAAGCTTTCATTTCGAAAATCGAAGTGTTGAAGCTGCCGCTGATCCGCTCCTGGATGCGCCTGATGCAGTGCGCCTTCATGGACAGGAAGGATTTGCGCCAATCCCTGCGCACCATCAACAGTGCGGCGGAATCCATCCGCAAAGGGTATTCCATGGTTATTTTCCCGGAAGGGACCCGAAGCAAGGGAAAGCCGATGGCGGATTTCAAGGCGGGCAGTTTCAAGCTGGCGCTGAAAGCCGGCGTTCCGATCGTTCCGGTCACCATCAACGGATCCTGGCGGCTGATGGAGGAAAAAGGATACATGAAACCCGCCACCGTGAAGGTGACGATTCATCCCCCCATACCTACGGAAGGACTGACGAAGGAAGAGGCCGAAGCCTTGCCCGAACAGGTGAAGGCAGTCATCCAAAGCATGCTTCCGGTATAGTACCGGTACCTGGACGCCAAAAATTCGGAGTGTTGTGCTCTTCGACGCAATGCAGCCATGATGGATTGGCATGCATGAACTACAATGGATTTCTTTGAAGGAGGTTGATGATGAGCAAGGATTATCTGGACCAATTGACCGGGGGACAGCTCGGAGATTTCAAGTGGCAGAACGCATCGACGTTTCAGGTACTGTCCCCGTCCGGGACCGGTATTCGCATCAAGGCACCAGCCAAGTGCGATTATTTCAGGGATCCGGCCGGCGTGCATGTTATGGCTTCAGCGCCATACCTGTTTCTGGAGGTCGAAGGAGATTTCACGGCGAAAGTGCTGGTGTCCCATGGGTTCAAATCTGTTTGGGATGCCGCCGCGGTCATGATGTGGGCCGATTCCGACCATTGGGCCAAATTGTGCTTCGAGGCAACGGACTTTGGTACACGTGCCATCGTCAGCGTCGTGACCAATGGCGCTTCCGATGATGGCAACGGAGTCAATTACCACTGGCCGGAAGTATGGCTTCAGATCGTCCGTGTCGGCAACGTGTTTGGCATGCAGTACGGCCCGGACGGCATTCATTGGAACATGGTCCGGTATTTCGGAATGGATGTTCCACAGAAGCTAAGAATCGGACTGGTGGCGCAATGTCCCGGCGGTGATGGAGCAGAGCTGGATTTCCATTCGTTTCATCTGGAAAATGCAACGGTCCGTGATTTGCGTGCAGGGGTCTAGTCGCGGAAAGAAATCACCTGCAGGCAACCTGGCATAAGGCTGGATTCTTGAAAGTCCAGTCTGCCTGTAGTCTTCATGTCCAGTCTGCCTGTATCCCGTTCTCCACGCCTGCCCATTCCGCCCGATCTCCCGTCAGCCGATTCCGGCACCGCCTACCGCAGTTGCCGTCACGGAAATGCCAAGTTCTATGACAGCGCCTCCCCGTGCCTCAGCAGCATCACCGGAAACTACCGAGGTGACAGAGATCTCTCCCAGCGCGCCACGCCGAAGGGCTTCCGCCACTGCCTCGGATTCGGCCTCCTGCCGGGCAAAGAGGATGGCTTCATCACGGTCTTCAATCAACCTGCTTTCCGTGATGCCGCGTACCCTGAAACCTGCAAATCCTCCCGGTCCGCCTTCCAGGCGGATGTCGACGGTCACTTCCGCCGATACATGGCTCATGACTGCGCCGATGGCGTTCGCGACACCTGCGTGTTCGGGGATGACGCAGGTGGTTCCGAGGGCCCGTGCAACATCGGGAAGAAACAGGTGTGTGGGTGCACCAATCGCCACGAGGACGGATGGGGTCCTGAATTCATATGACAGCAAACCGACCGCTTCTCCCGACTGTGTTTCGGGTTTTGCCTTCTGCCAGGAAAGCAGCGGATTCTCCGGATGGTCTGCCCGCCCTGTCCGAACCGGCTCTCCCCGAAACGCGTCCCACCGGGCTGCGATCAGTCGTTCCAGGCCGTGGCCCAGACCGTGTTTCCGGTAATATGGATCGGATTCCTCCAGCAGCAGTTGGACAAGATGGATATAGAGCGTCTTTTTGATCCGGTCATATATGGCTTCCACCAGATTTTCCGGTTCCATGTCGCAGCAGGCGGATACGAAACGCAGACCGAGTTCGGCCGCCTTTGCATCATATCGGTTGAACTCGCCTCGGACGTGCATCAGATCGGTTGGCGTCAACCCGCAGCGGATGATGACGCCTTCCCGCTCCAATCTTTTTGTGTCGAGGTTGTATATGTCCAGCCCCATGGCAGCGGCGGCATCCGCCCAGATCAGCGGTCCCTTGCCCAACGACCTGCAGAATGTGAGTTCACGTTCCGTATAACGGGAGGAAGCATCCGGCATCTTGTCCGGGTCACGAACCAGCGCGAAGAACTCATGCAAAGGAAGCGAGTGTCTGGTTTTTTCTCCCAGAAGACGTTCCAGTCTCGGAACGATCTGCGGCCAACGGGATGCAGCCATGGAGAGCGGCATGACCCTTGCGCTGTCCAAATGAAGATGCCCGTGCTGGGTGTGGCGGATGGCACTGTCTCCCCCTAGTCCGAACGTGTCGATGTAGACCCCTTTCACATAAGTCTTCCATTTCCCGATCCGGACCCCGTCCCGCGCCTTCAACGGGATGCCGTTTCTGACTATGGCCATGTCCGTGGTGGTGCCGCCCATATCCACAATCAGACTGTCTCTTGCCCCGGAGAGTGCCATCCCGCCCATGACGGAGGCTGCGGGACCGCAGAGCAGCGTCTCGACGGGGCGAACCCCTGTAAACGACTCGGACATGAGGGTTCCATCGCTGCGGACAATGACGACGGGAGCCTTGATGCCACGCTGCCTCAGGGAGCGTCTCACGGATGCGAGAAATCCGCCGATGACCGGCATCAGCCTGGCGTTCAGAAGGGTTCCGGCTCCGCGCTGGAGGACATTCGGCTCGGCAAACAACTCGTAACTGCCGATGGCCGGCATTTCGCACTGTTCGGCAAATTTCGTCTTCGCAGTTTTTTCCAGTACGGCTCCATTCAGCGCGGCATCCAGCTCCACGATGCCGAAAGACTCCGCATCCCTGAACCAGTCGCCGTTTTCATCGAAGAAAGTCACCCATGGGTCCGAAAGTGATTCCCCGGCTTTGAGCGGAGACACATCCATGTCCGCAAGGGCAACCCCGGTCATAGTCATTGGCATATCCATGTCAGGATGGGCAACGTCTGCCCCAAAATCCGATGATACAGGATTCTTGTCCGTTTGATCAATCGGTGCCGACATGTCCAGGAATCGTATCTCTTCCATCACCGGAAGTCCGTAATGCTTCCCCGACTCCTCAACCACCTTGCGATAGGCATTGATCATCAGCAGTTTTGCGCGGCCACCCTTGTTTTCGACGCAGGCATTGGTTGCCAGCGTGGTGGACAGCGCTACCCGGGTCACTTCCGGCAAACGTTCGGCTGGCAGGCTGTCGATGGCGGACAGGATGCCGATGGACAAATCCTCTTTCGTTGTGACTGATTTGGCGGATGCCACGACCTTTTTCGCGTCAAAGTCGTATAATACAGCGTCCGTACAGGTTCCGCCGGTATCGATGCCCAATCCGATGTTCATGCTTCCCTCCACGATGATGCGATGTTTCCTGATATGATGCGTGGATCCATGCAGATCCGACTCACACCTTTTCAGCGTACCACGCGGATACCGGATCGTATCGGACGATTTCACGAAACAATGGGATTTATTTGCCTCAGTCCGGCTGATGGACTTATAATCAATCTCAGTGAGGTCAATTTGCGGAAGATTGTGAAAGAAGGGAAAATATGAACTGCACCCGCTGCGGATATCCTCTTCCTCCGGATGTGCATTTCTGCCCTCAATGCGGCACGGCGGTGCCTGTATTGCCCGGACGGCAGACTCCGCCGGCGCAGCCGTTTCAGCCTTACCCGCCATACCCGGCCCAGGGACAGCCACGGCCCAAGCAAAAGGGGGCGCTGCCCCGCCAACCGGTTCAACCTCCAATCCGTGGCTCGGTTCATCCTCCAATCCATGGACCGGTCCAGTCGCAATACCCGCGTCCTCCCCATCCCCACCCTCCTCTCAAAAAAGGAAATCCGCTCGGCTGGATTCTTCTGATGATTGCACTTCTGGCAGGCGTCTTCATTCTCTTCCGCAATCCGGATGGCCTGGTGACGGATTCCGGCGCAATCAAGTTCGGGAAAACCATATCGCTTGCTGTCTCGGACGATCCGTCGGATGGCGATGCCATGACTGTCAATGCGCCTGATTCTCAGTTGAACGGCTTGACCCTGAAAGTTCCGTCAGGAGCCTATGAGCAGGAGATATCATTCGAATTCCGCGAAACAGCAATCGTTTCTCATGAACTCGGAGAACTCTTCAAACCCATCACCCCGCTGATCACTATCGAAAACGGGCATGAATTCGCCGCACAGCCCATGATGCTCACCATCCCCATCACGAAAACAGACGATGAGTTCGCCATGGGCTTCTATTACGACCGATCATCCGGCACCCTCGAAGGCATCCCTTTCACCGAACTGACGAACAACTCCATCACCTTGCTGACTTCGCATTTTTCGGAAATCATCGTTTCGAAAGTGAAGACCGATCGAATCATGGATGATGTCGACACAGGATTCAGGCCAGGTACGGACGACATTCAATCTCCAAACATCGGCTCCATACTGGAACCCAAAGGACATTGCGCCGGCCAAACCTTTGCGAATATCGTCTATTACAGGAATCACAAAGCAGGACGAGTCGGCTGGGAAGCGCCGTTGAGTTATCGGTTCGACAATGTCACCCCGGACAAGACCATGACTTTCTTCTGGGATGATGCTTTGGCCATCCGACTTAGCAGTGCCGTCCACAGGCATCACGCCTGGTTCTGGAGCACGCCGTCTCCTCTGACGCAACAATACAAGGAAGCCATTGCGGATGATGATCGAAATACTTTCTATTCTTTCGCGTATTCCATGGCATTGTCCGGCCAACCCCAGATGATGTATATCAAGGGAATCCAACCCGGAACTACCGCCACTTCGGCGCATGCCATCCTCGCCTATGGCATTGCCGGAAAAAGCATCCTCGTGTGTGACCCGAATTTTCCGGGCAGTGAACGGACGGTTCCCTTCGATTTCGGCAAAACAGACAGCAGCGGCAACCCGGACGGAGCCTTCGGCACCTATTACTCCGGTTCCGATGCGACGTCGGCTGCCGACCATGCAGTCCCTTACCAATGGTACGGATACTTCGGCACATCCGCCCTCGTCGATGTCGGCACGGTTACCCGCCTTTGGCTGGACACCATGGAAACGGCCGGAAAAGACCTTGTCTCCCCCCTGTTCCCACAAGACAACGCATTGACCATTGCTGCGGGAAGAGACATGCAGAACCAGCTGATATCAATGCCCCTCACCGATGGCATGAGACTGCCCTCTTCCGCACTGTCTGTCGGCGGAAAAGTGGGGCAATTGCTTGTCGCGCCGGATATTGACGTGCCCGGGCTGAAGCATTGGTTCTATTTCGGCACGAACTCCGTTCGCGTCATAGATAAAATCGGCGTCGATATCGACCAATGGGCGGTGATTGACGCAGCGCCCGGCGTCATCGACCTGGGCGTCCTCACCATGAAGGAAACGGAACCGGGTAAATACCGGTACATCAATTTTCGACGATTCGGCATCACGGTCGGCGATGCGGCGGTCACGGTCACCCCCGAAACTGCGGCCATTTCTGCCGGTGAAATCGTCAATTTCACTGCAGCACTGGAAGGCACGGTAAACAAACCGCTTTATGTGTGGGATTTCAATGACGGTTCTGAAATCTTGCAGGGAAATCTGCCGGAGTTGCCGCACCTGTATGAAAAGGTGGGTTCCTTCACCGGTACGGTATCGGTCCGGGAGGAGGAAAATCCATCCGTCGTGATCGGGGACGCTTCGTTCACGATAGACGTCGGCGCACCGGTTTCATCCACGACCCCGGATGGAGGAAATGATTCGCCGCTGGGCTCATGGTCGGTCTCGTACCGGTTTGAATCGGAATGCCAGCATAGCGGCGGCATTTCCGCCATCGGTCACGGTTTGAGATTTGGAGCCATCGATGGGGGGGAACAGACTGCTTACATGCATGTGCCCTTTATCATGGAAGTTGCCTTATCCAGCACAAATACAACGGACAATGGAGATGGCACCCTCACCATCGACCTGCGGAACGGCAACATCGACGGAATGGTCCTCCTCGGGACACTTTCCGAGGATGGACAAACCATATCCGGTGAACTGACGGATACATACGGAACCGGAAAGCACTGGCTGAAAGGCCCCTTCACGATGACGCGAGAATAACCCGTCATGAAGCTCCGTTCTTTTGTCTTCTGTCAACCGTGAAATGACCATGAAATGATCCGGTCTGCCAGCCGGTTTGCTCCGCTTGCCTGTCCAAATGCGCGTATAATGGAAGGGAAAGAACCGCATGCCATTTCCGGTCAGGTATGCCGGATGCCGGTTCCCCGCTTTGAAAGGGGTGTGGGACATGAATGGTTTTTCACGTTCGATTGCGACGAGTTTCAAGGGTGCGGGTAAAGCTTTTCTGTCCTTTCCCGCCGTCATCGCCTGTGCGGCAGGCTTCACGCTGGTGACGATCATCCGGATCCATCTCGACTGGCCGCTGCAGGAACCCTACAATTTCCTCTTCGGGTGTCTTCATTGGTCCTTCGCGTTTGGCGCCGCTTTCAGCCTGGTTCCGATTCTGGTGGCCAGAAACAGGATGGATCGACCAGGCAGTTTTCTGGCCGCCAACCTGCTTGGCGGGTTGGCAGCCGGGATTGTCTTCCCGATTCTTTACCTGACGGGCGGCATCATTCCGGAAGGAGCCCGTATTGCCAAACTGCAGAATATCGCCGTAACCCGTCTCAGCATGGGCATTCTGATCAGTCTCATTATCTTTGTGATTCTGGCTGGTCATCCGAAGGATCAATCCGATTTTTCACGCTCCCTGTTCATGACGCTCAAGGCATTTTTCATCGCGCTGATTTACGGCCTCGTGCTGATGGGCGGCACATCCGGGGTCGCACGGGCGATTCAGGCCCTTCTATATCGGGACATGAGCATAAAGGTCTTTCAATATCTCGGAACCCTGGTCGGTTTCCTGGCTTTTGCCATTTTTATCGGGTACTTTCCGGACTTTCATATGGGCAAGGTGGATGAACACCGGGAAACCGCGCAAAAACAGCCCCGCTTCATAGAAATCCTGCTCGGCACCATCGCCATTCCGATTGCCCTGGCCCTGACGGCCGTCCTTCTTGCCTGGGCGGGAAGAATTCTCATCACCGGCGAATGGCCCGTGTTCCTGCAGCTTTCCGGCATCGCGGCGAGCTATGCTGTCGGCGGTCTCCTGCTCCATGTCCTGGTCACACACCACGAGACAGGGCTTGCCAAATTCTATCGACAGGTTTATCCAATCTCGGCACTGGTCATCCTCGTGTTTGAGGCATGGGCCTGGATTCTTCAGGTGAAAGAGGTCGGCTTGAAAATGGCCAGTTATTCCTTTGGACTGGTCTGGCTGCTGGCAGTGACCGCCATGGTCCTGCTGCTGATCCTGAAATCCCGCGCCCATACCCTGATAGCCGTGATCGCCTGCAGCCTTGCCTTCCTGTCGGTTCTTCCGGTCGTCGGTCTTCACGCGCTGCCGGTCACCGCCCAGGTCAACCGCCTGGAAAGTCTGCTCAAAGAACAGAACATGCTTGCAGGAGATTCCCTCTCTCCAGCGTCGGCAATGCCGGACTTGACCACACGGGAAGGAATTACGGACGCGGTTGACTATCTTGTCCATGCGGAGAAGGCGAACCTTCCAGCCTGGTTTGATGAGCGGCTTGACAACAACAATCGCTTCAAGGAAATATTCGGGTTTGAAAAAACCTGGCCGAAGATCGACAAGTTTGCGGAGTCAGGATCCACCCCCATCGGCATGTTTCTGACATTGGAGCCCGGCGCAGTGGATATCGGCGACTATCACTGGGCGGTCAACATGCAGATCAACGAATCAAAAGGCGGCATTCCGGTCATGGTAGAGGGTGAAAACGGCCTGTATCGGATTGTCTGGACAGTGAACACCGTTTCCGGGATCCCGGATTTGAACATCATGCTGGATGATCGCGAAATCCTCGTTCAAGATATGAATGCATATATCGAGCGGATATCAGCCACATTCCCAACCAATGAAGGAAAACCGCAGAATGCCTCCCTGCATGATATGAGTGTCCGGTTCGATACCCCTGAATTGAGCGTCCTGCTGGTGTTTGACCATGTGGATGTTTTTGTGGAACCCGATGCGGACAGGATGAACTATTGGCTGAACCTGAATACGATTTATCTGAAGGAAAAGAAATGAGCCGGCAACGCCGGCTCATTTCCTGAAATTTGTTTGAAGCATTCGTCTATTCCGCTCTACCCTGACTTGATGGAGTGTCATGCGGAACGCCAACGGAATCATATACGAGGTTGTCGTCGTCTCAGCGCCAGCGGCCTGCCAAGGATCTCCGCCATCAGAACGCCTTCCATCACCCGCTCCTGGGTCAAATGCCGGAAAATCTGCAGGACGTCCGGCTCTGTGTTTCCGATGTCCACTTTCTTCGGCTCCATCGGCCGGTTTCCGGAAGCTTTTAAGGAAGATGACGGCGTTTCTGGCTGTTCTGCCTGCGGCACGGGGACCCGGTTGACGGTCGGTCCGGCCTGTTGAATTCGTTCCTTTTCATTTGACATGGTCAGCACCTCCCGGATGGCAGTTTTTCATCTCCGTACCGCAGTGAAGGGTTCAGAAGCATCCATCACTTGGGGTCCGATGTGGACGCGTCTGTCTTGCCGGTTCCTGCGATGGTATTCCGCATCTGGGTGTCCGATATGACGTTCTGCATGTTGTAATAGTCCATGACGCCCAGTTTGCCTTCACGCAGGGCGGTTGCCATTGCCTTCGGCACTTCCGCTTCGGCCTCGACCACCTTGGCCCGCATTTCGACGACGGCCGCCTTCATTTCCTGTTCCCGGGCAACGGCCATGGCCCGACGCTCTTCCGCCTTGGCCTGGGCAATCCGCTTGTCCGCTTCCGCCTGATCTGTCTGCAATTGTGCACCAATATTGCGGCCGACATCCACATCCGCGATGTCGATGGACAAAATCTCAAAGGCTGTACCTGCATCAAGACCCTTGCTGAGGACCGTCTTGGAGATACGGTCCGGATTTTCCAGAACATCCTTGTGACTCATGGCTGAACCGATGGTTGTGACAATGCCTTCGCCAACTCTGGCGATAATGGTCTGTTCCCCAGCGCCGCCGACCAGTCGTTCGATGTTGGCACGGACCGTCACCCTGGCTTTGGCCTTCAATTCGATGCCATCTTTTGCAATGGCGGCCACGAGCGGTGTTTCAATCACTTTCGGGTTGACGCTCATCTGGACGGCTTCCAGCACATCACGACCCGCCAGATCGATGGCCGCAGCCCGTTCGAACACCAGCGGAATCTCGGCACGCTGCGCCGCGATCAAGGCGTTGACAACCTTGTCCACATTTCCTCCAGCCAGGTAATGCGCTTCGAGCTGATTGATGTTCACGGTAAGTCCGGCTTTGATTGCCTTGATGAGCGGATTGACCACACGGGTCGGCATGACGCGGCGAAGTCTCATGCCGATGAGGTTGAAGATGCCAACCTTCACGCCAGCCGCCGACGCCGAAATCCAAAGGCCAACCGGAACAAAGCTGAAAAACAGGGAAATGACCAATGCAATCGCAGCCAGAAGCAGAAAATAACCAAACAACGGATCTCCCATGACTTGCCTCCCTCTCAATACAACCCTGTACGGATTTTCCGTCAGGAATAGACACCACTTGCGATATGATCCTGAAGCGCTGCCGGATCAGGGAACAGATTCCACAACAATTCGCCTGCCCTCTGCCCGAATCACCCGAATTTTGGTCCCCGCTTCTATGAAAGGTCCTTCGGAGACCACATCCATCCGCTTTCCCTCAAACTCACCCGTTCCCGACGGCCTGAGGATGGTGACGGCAATGCCTGAATGCCCGACCAGGGAAGTCATGTCCGATGAAGTGCTGAATCCTTCCTCCTGTCGGGCCGCCGACCAGAGAATCAATTTTTTGGCAATTGTCCCCTTTTTGGCGGATCTCAATACAATCAGGATGAGGAGCGCAATGAACAGCAATAGAAGCAGCACCATGGCGAAGGCCTCGAAGGGAGACCGCGCCGTCAGAATGATTCCAAGGACAAGCAACCCGATCCCCGTTCCACCCGCAATGCCGAAACCTGGCATGAACGCTTCGACCAAAAGCAAAACAAGTCCGATGAGGAGAATCATCGCCTGAAGTGTTTGAATTCCCTCGATAAAACTGAAAAATTCCATAAAATCCCCTTTTTCCGCAAGACGGACCATGAAGGACAAACCCCGGATCACCGGAAAGAAAAAAAGACCGTTCCTGATTTCAGTATAGTCTTCCATTCCTCAGGATACAACAAATGTGCCTCAGGAATGCTTACTCCTGGAAAAACCACATGTCTGCACCCTGCACGAACTCGCTGAAATAAAACCGCAAAGCAAAACTCCCTCATGGACAAATGCATATGAGGGAGTTTGCCTGTATGAATGATTTTACTTGATTGCGGGAAGGAACAGAAGCATCATTGCTCAGGTCATACCGCATCGGCCATTTCATGAACAGCGGTGGTTTTCTTGCCAGGTACCAGCAGGCACATACCCGTGTACAGGAGGCCAATCACGGCTCCGGCCACAAAGACCCACTGCGGGCCTACAGTCGTCCAGATCAGGCCACCGAGCATCGGGGACAGGACACTGGCAATATGGTCCATGCTGACCCCCGCGGAGAGCGTCGGCATGATTTCATCCGGCGAGGAAGCTGTATGCTTGACGAAGATATCGCGTCCCATGAGGGTCGACTGGGAAAGGCGGTCCGTAAAACTCAATGCAAGCAGTGCCAACACGACGAAGCCGTTTTCGGGACTTTGCGTGCATAGAACCGCGTAGGTCACATAGATGGCCGTAGCCACAAGTCCGCCACCGACCAGCAGTTTCCGTTCTCCCATCCGGTCGATGAGGTGTCCCATGAAAGGGTTGAAAAAGAAAATGGCCAGCGCGCCAATGATGTTCAGCAGTGTCATGGTCTGCAGCGGTTGGGAAAACGTCTTGACAAGCATCCATGGTGCGAACACAAGGAAAATCTGCTTGCGAAGACCGCTGATGAAGCTGATCAGGTAGTACAGCCAGAACTTCTTCTTGAAGACTAGTCGTGCGGCTTTCGGAGCCACCTCGCCCGTTTTGCGCGTTCGCATCAGGAACAGCGAGATACCGGCTCCGAGTGCGGCGACCGCTGCCAGAATGAAAAGGATCCGGTAATCCTCAATTTTCTTTCCGCTGAAGAAGAAAAGGATGGGCATGCTCGCCGCCATGTACAGGATGGTGGTCATCGCATCCATGATGCCGATGACCTTCCCCTCCCGACCCGTCTGAGCCACGGTGATGCCGATGCTGTTGCGGAGCGGCATGAAGATGTGGTCACCCAGACTGATGACCACCATGAAGGTGAGGAAGACGGGGTTGAAGTCATTCACAAACCAGGCGAGAGAAATGAGGCCAACCGCCCTCGTCGCCATGGCGACGGCGCCCATCCGGCCCAATGTCAGAAAGGACAATGCGGCGATGATGAACATCATGAGCAGGCCGGGCATCTCCCGGATTGGCTCCAGCAAAGTCCTATCCCCGGTCTGCATACCGATGATGCTGTAATAGTTCGTCCAAATGTTCTCGGCAAATCCCTGGGAAAGCCCGATGAAGGCGATGGCGACGAACAGCAGGATGGCCTCCCGCTTCATGCCGGGGTGAAAGAGACCCTTTGTCTTGAACATATGCTGCCTTTCCTTGGCCAAAGACGAAAAACGGATATCATTCGTTATCGTATTCAGTCCATCTGCCGATTTGCAGGCGTTCGCCGAGGTATGGCACCGGTTGCCTCAGCGTCACCTTTCTGTCTTTCCGGAACATGCGCCTGACCCGGACCATCAGCGCTTTAGGAAACATGATACCATGATTTTGAATTTTAAGGTATCCTTATCTGCAATTCATTCATTTGGGGAAGCGGTCGATTATCCAACCAGGATATCCGAATATGGCACAGAATCGCCCCTTGTTTTGCATGGTACCGATTGCAGCAACATTATGAACATCCTGGCGTATAATGAAGGTCAACACCACATGAAAGATATTCCGGAAAGGACCGCTATGGTTGGAAAGACACATCAAATCGCGTCAGTTTCCCTGCTCGCCATGGCGATTGGCTTCACACTCGTTCTGACGCTTGATCGCCTGATTTTGCCTGACAACAATTGGCTGCAGGCTTTGATGGCCGGCTTCGAGGCAGGCCTTGTCGGCGGCATCGCCGACTGGTTTGCCGTGACAGCCTTGTTCCGTCATCCGCTTGGTCTGCCGATTCCGCATACGGCCATTCTGCCGGCCAACCGCACACGCATTACGCAGGCGCTTGTGTCCATGGTGGAAAATGAGCTGCTGAACAAAAAAAGCATCCTGAAGAAAGTGCAGCAGATGGACGCAGCCCGTCTGCTGTTGAATGCCATGGAAAAGGGAATCCGGACCGACACGGTAAAAGCGATGCTTGTCCAGGTGATGCGCAGCATGGTGACCGCCATGCCGGAAGAAGGGGTGCTCTCCACCCTCCGCGACCTCATCGGGCGATATGTGAAAAGCGCAGACCTTGCCCTT
>JFJP01034050.1_pt1 | contig 20724 bp, 31 predicted proteins | sample 431651 | NCBI WGS metagenome assembly JFJP01 (sample SAMN02602958, study PRJNA72255) | Microbial mat metagenome, whole genome shotgun sequencing project. | biome: fresh water; feature: sink hole; material: water; isolation source: purple microbial (photo- and chemosynthetic) mats found in...
GCGTGGTCACACAAAGAATGATGACTGAATGGTTTGAGTATCCTGAGACTACCAAGGAACTTGAACTAGAGAAAGCCAAGGAAGCCCATGGCGTGGGACCGGACTATGAGTTCCCCACGGGTGTCACCCTATCAAAGTTAACCAAAGACGAACTTTCCCTAATGCGGGGAATTAACGTCCAAGCCTCAAACTACAAGAAAAGGCGATGGGTGCATAATTTGTCTCAACAAGAAGTAGCCATGCGAATGAATGAAGCTAGTAAAATGGTCAGCGTGGCTAACGCTAAATTCCTTGACGAAGACACACAGAAGCGGACTGGCCTAGAGCTTAACCCACTGTGGCAGATGGAAACCCTTTATCGCTCCGGTATCCTGTCGGCTAAAGATCAGCTTACAGCCCTCAAAGAGCTTGCAACCTATACCCATTCCAAAGCCCCGAACATTGTCCAACAGACCAATATCAATGCAAGCCCTGAAAGCTGGCTGCTGGAATTGGCCAAGGATGAATACGAGGTAATCCAGCCTGTAGAACGTCGCCAACAAGCCGAACGTGGTTCAGGCTCGACCTTCGATGCAAGGCGGCTCACCAAGACACGGAACGTCGCATCCCTCGCCAACTTCGCTGAAGCGGAAATGGCTGAGATGGAGTCTCTGGTAGACTTCGAAATGGACGATGATGACTGAAGAAGTTGATCCCAACCTAGCTGCAAAGCGGGCGGTCAGGATCAGGCTCAGAGACGACTTTCCCTTCTATTGCGAGAAAGCACTGAAGATCAGAACCAAGCGAGCGGAAATCATCCCGTTCAAGTTGAACGATGCTCAACACATGCTCAATGCAGCGGTGAACGAGCAGATCGCCAAGACGGGCATGGTTCGCATCATCATTCTGAAGGGACGCCAACAGGGCCTATCTACCGTTGTCGGGGCATACCTCTACAACAAGACCTCTCAGGGAACAGCGAAGAAATGTATCGTTGTTACCCACAAAGCAGACTCCACAACCGCTCTGTTCAACATGACCAAGCGGTATCACGACAATGTCCCTGACATTCTGAAGCCCTCGACTAGCTATTCCTCTAAGCGGGAACTGGTGTTCGATAAGCTCGACTCGTCCTACATTGTTGCAACTGCTGGCGGTGACTCTATCGCCCGTGGTGAAACCATCACTCATGCTCACCTGAGCGAGCTGGCCTTCTGGAAAGAAAGCTCGGCTAGAGAGAACCTTAACGGTCTATTGCAGTCTATCCCTGAAGTCCCAGGATCAGTGGTCTTTATCGAGTCCACGGCTAATGGTGTTACTGGCCCATTCTACGAGATGTGGAAAGGTGCTGTTGATGGCTCTAATGGATACTACCCTCTTTTCATCCCTTGGTTCCTTGATGGCGACTATAGGTCAAAGGTCCCACCCGGCTTCGAAAGAACCCCCGGCGAGGAAGAACTTGTAGAGCTATATGGTCTGGACGATGAACAACTCTACTGGCGGCGTAAGAAGATCGCTCAGTCGGGCCTCGACCTATTCAAACAGGAATACCCCTGTATCGCAGAGGAAGCGTTCCTAACTACAGGTCGGCCAGTCTTTGATCCTGAAAAGCTTACCAAGCGCCTATCCTCCGTTGGACCAATCCAAGAGAGAATGGCTTTCACGCTCACGAAGTTTGAAAAGCATCCCCTCGGTGAATTGATCCTCTACCACCCGATTGATCCCGGTGGCACCTACTATATCGGTGCTGACGTGGCTATGGGTGTCCGTGGAGGCGACTATTCAGTTGCTCAGGTTCTTGATGAAAAGAAGAAGCAGGTTGCGGTTCTCCGCGCCCACATGCACCCGGACTATTACGCCGAAGTTCTTAACGCTCTCGGCCGAATGTATAACAATGCAAAGATTGCCGTTGAAAGCAATAACCACGGTCTACTGACTGTCAGCAATCTATACAAAGTCCATAGCTATCCAAACGTCTTTACCAGCGTAAGTGAAGACCAAGTAACTGACATTGAAACCCCGAAGCTAGGCTTCCAAACCAATACCAAAACCAAGCCCATGATCATTGACGATCTAAGGGCATCTCTCCGTCTGGACGAGATTGAACTGAATGACAAGACGACCATCCAAGAGATGCTCACCTATGTCGTGAAGGAAAGCGGTAAATTGGAAGCCGAAGAAGGCTGCTTCGATGACTGTGTAATGTCGCTGGCAATTGCCAACCATATTCACGACGGAGTTTGGACCCCCATTAAAATCAACAGCAACCATTATGTGGAAGCAATTTAAGGACTGATACATGGCAAAGAAGAAACTGAGTGACGATGATCTCTCAGTTATCCTCGCCAAAGCTATCTCCAACTCGGAACACCTGACAGACGGTAAACTTGCAAGCGAACGTGAAAGCGTAGGTCGCTATTATCGTGGGGAACTCCCTGCGCCACTCCATAAGGGAGACAGCAAGTATGTTAGCAGAGACGTATTCGATACCGTGGACTCCATGCGAGCCACCATTCTCGAAGCGTTTTCGGCTAATCAGCGCATCGTATATTTTAGGCCGGAACGAGGGGAGACAGTAGAGGATAGCAAACAGGCTACTGATTACTGCCGCCACGTCTTCTTCAAGGAGAACGTTGGTGAACAGGTCATGTATGATACCTGCACTGATGGTTTGATGAACCGCTTCTCTATTACCAAGGTCTTTTACGAGGAAGACGAAGACGAACAGGAATACGAGTTTGAAGGTCTGACCCTTGAAGAACTGACGATGCAAGTCGAACAGTATGATGATTGGGACTTCGTTGAAACCTCCGAAAGCCCTGAAGGTCTAATCTCCGGTTCGTATCTGGTTAAAACCAAGACCAAGAAGATTGTCACTGAAACCATCCAGCCTGAAGACCTCTTGGTTTCCAATAACGCCCCATCAATTACCGGGGCCAAGTTCGTAATCCATCGGCAAGACAAAACCAAGTCCTTCTTTGTGAAGCGGTTTGGGGCCAAGAAAGCCGAACTGGTTAATTACGACAACTCCGATACTCACCCCTTTGAATATGAGAAACAGACGCGATTTGACGCTGTCGGTTCAATTGTCGGTGACAACGAAAGCTATGATGAGTCAGTCAAGGAAGCGATCCTTTACGAAATCTATATCAACTTGGATATGGATGGTTCTGGAAAGTCCAAACTCTGGAAGATCATGTATGCTGGAAAGCAGGTCCTGGCCAAAGAACGCATCTCAAGGATGCCATTCGCAAGCTATGTCCCTCTCCCCATCCCTCATGCGTTTCATGGCGAGAACTTCGCCAAGTCGGTAATCCCGATCCAGAATGCTCGGACAGTTCTTTTCCGCCAAATCATCAACCACTCACTAGTCACGAATAACCCTCGTCAACAGGTCCTTAATGGAACCCTGATGAACCCTGCTGAATTGCTCGACAATCGCATGGGTGGGATCGTCAACGTGCGCAGACTGGACGGTATTGCACCTATCCCCCAAGCGCCCTTGAACCCCTTTGTGTTTAACCTGATTGGCCTGTTGGATGAAGACAAGGAAGAAACCACGGGGATCAGCAAGCTTTCTCAAGGTATGAACAAGGATGCCATTTCCTCGCAAAACTCGCAGGGGATGGTGGAGCAACTGATAGGGGCCTCGCAACAGCGGACCAAGATCATCGCTCGTAGGTTTGGTCTGTATCTGAAAGACCTCTACCTCCTGATCTACCAAACGGCTGTGGATCACATTGACGAAGCTGAATACCAGCTTGCCACCGGGGCTTATGTTCCGGTTAAACCGACGCTGTGGAAAGAACGCTCTGCTGCCTCTGTTGAATTGACCCTCGGATACGGGGATCAGGACAAGGAAGCTCAGAAGTGGATCGAAGTTGATATGGCCTTTTCGAAGGACCCTCAGCTTCAGCCTCTCTACACCATTGACAAACGCTACCAAGTTCTGACCCGTGCCATGGAAGCTCGGGGCATTGAGGACACACGTTCGATCCTCACGCCTCCTGAAGAAGTTCCTGAGCCTCAACCTAGTGAAATCGACCTGCTTCAGAAGAAGCAAATGGAAGTCTCAATTGACTACCAGATGGCACAGGCTGAAGCGATGCGGGCCAAGGCAAAGATCGACCTGATGAAAGCTGAGACTGATCGCATCCGTGCGATGGGTGAAGCTAAGATCGACGCTCAAACGATCATGCTGGAACAAGAACGCCTGCGTAACGACATTTATGTCGATGAACAGGAACTCCAATTGGCGGCGAAGGCAAGCGAACAGAAAGCTGTCTACAACCCCTAACCTCATGAAGCCTCCTTTGGATCAAGTCCAAGGGAGGCCATGGAGACTACAATCAAAGACCTCACACGCGCCCAAGTTATCTCCTATGGGTCGGAACTCCGAAGGATGCTCAAATCTGACGCCTTCGAAGCTGCCGTTAACCTACAGAGAGAACACTATAGGTCTGTGTTTTTCAGTTCGAATTACGCAGATACCAAAGCAAGGGAAGAAGCGTTTCACAAGAACGTAGCCCTAGATGACCTGCTTATGAGCATGTCGGCATTCATTGACAGTGCTGAGTTTGTTGACTCAGACGACGAAGACGAAGAATAGGAACCTTTATCCAAATGGACGAGGAAGAATTTAACGACGATATCAGCGCAGACGATATGGCTGATCTGTGGCTCAAGCGTCAGAAAGACGAAGACGAGGAAGAAGGCGATAAGCCGGATGCCGAAGCTGACGAGCCTGATGAAGAAGCTGAAGGCACTGAAGACGAAGCCGAAGAAGGTTCCGAAGACGAGGCCGAAGGCAACGAAGACGAAGCCGATGCTGCCCCGGTCAAAGCTGATGACGAAGCTGATGTTTCGGTCACGGTTGATGGCAAGGAACTGAACGTCAAGGTCAAGGACCTGAAGCGTCTCTATGGCCAAGAAGCCTCCCTCACTCAGAAGTCGCAAGCTGTCTCCGCACAAGCTCGCACGATTGAGACACAGAGCCTGTATCTCGCAAAGATCATGGATGCTCGGATTACTACCGCAACAGAACGTGTAGCGAAGTTCGCTGACGTTGATCTGTTCAAGGCAAGCAGGGAACTATCTGCTGAAGACTTTGACGCCCTTCATACGGCCAAGAAGTCTGCTGAAGCGGAACTGGCTACCCTTCAATCTGAAGGTAAAGAGTTCATGGTGAAAGCTATGGAAACTCGCAAGGATATGCTCCGCGAACAAGCCAAGGTTGCTGTCGTGGAACTGAAGCAGTCCATTCCTGAGTGGAACGACGAACTCTACCGCAATATCCGCAAATACGCTGTCGAACAGGGAATGTCCCGTGACACAGTGAATGAAATTGTCGATCCCGGTGCGATCGTTCTGATCCACAAAGCGATGCTTTTCGATGCGGCCAAAGCCAAGTCTGAAACTGTTGCAAAGAAACTTATCAAGTCTCCGAAAACTGCCCTGTCCAAAGGTGACAAGGTTACGGACGCTGTCGCCAACAAACTGCGGAATGCCCGCAAAGCGGCTGCTGTCTCAGGCGACGTTGATGATGTTGCAGAAGCTTGGCTTGCTGCACGAAGCAAATAAAACACAAAGGAATATTCTATGTCTCTTTCCCACCTGAAGACCTTCGACCTGATCGGCAAAAAAGAGTCGGTTTCCGACTACATCGCGCTGATCGACCCGACCGATACGCCCTTCACGACTTCGGTTAAGACCGAGTCGATTGATGCCACTCTCTACCAGTGGATGGAAGACCAGCTTCGCGCTGTCGCCAAGAACACGAAGCTTGAAGGCGCTGATGGCGTTGACACGACTCGTGACCAGCCCGCCATGCGTTCGAACGGCACCCAAATTCTCGCTGAAACCTTCAAAGTCTCGGGCACTTCCGAAGCTGTGAAGAAGTATGGCCGCGACAAGATCGCTGCTCGCGAGATGATGAAGACGGGCAAACTGCTGAAGATGGACCTTGAGCATTCGTGCGTAGGCACGGGCCAGACTTACGTTGTGGCGGCTGAAGCCGTTGCTGGTGAGTTTGCTGGCGTTCAGGCTCAGATCGCTGCGGCGACCTCGACCACGGTTACTGGCCCCATCTCCGAACTTGTCGTTGTTGCTCTCCACGAGAAGCTTTACAACGCTGGCTCGGATGCCACGACCCTGATGGTGAAACCTTCGGATGCTAAGATCATCGCTGGTTTCTCGGCTTCGGGCCGGACTGTTCAGGTTGTGAACGGCGATACCAAGCTGACGAACGTGATCAACGTTTACGAGTCGGCTTTCGGCACCGTGAAAGTGGTGAAGAACCGCCGTATCCGTGCTGCGGATGCTCTGATGTATGATCCGAAGAACTGGAAAGTTGCGGTCCTCCGTAACTGGTTCACGCAGCCGCTGGCTAAGACTGGTGACGCCGAACGCACTCAGATGCTCGGTGAATTTGGTCTGAAGCACTCGCACCAGAAAGCGACTGGTATCCTGCTCGGCCTCACCTGATAGGTCCTTTGGACTAAGTCCAATGCAACTGGCCCTGCCCCTAACCGGGTGGGGCCTTTCCCATTTTAGAGACACAAATGACAAACGAACACTCAGCCCATGAAGCTCTGATCCTCGACGCGACGGATCATGAAGATGCAATCATCTCGGTCCAGACGCTCGGCAAAGACTTCTATGATGACCTCGCAAATTTCAAGGAGTCCTTCAAGTTCCGCCTTGATGGATACACCCCCGTAGCCTCCATCCCCGAAACCGTTGTGAATAAATGGCTTCGCGAAGGCTTCGATTTCTATTCCGCACCTGCCAACGAAATTAACCGGAAGCTCCGTTTGGACGGTTACGAAAACTTTATCATCTCCGGTGATAAGCGGTTCGACCACTGAGCTTCCCTTGGACTAAGTCCAAAGGAGACTTCAATTGAATTACGGCGAACTCAAAAATTACTTCAAAGAGCTTCTGAACCGCACCGACGCTACCGATACCCAAGTGGATATGTTCATCTCCCTTGGCCTCCGTCGCACCGAACGTGTCCTCCGAACCACTCTCCAAAAGCAACCCTTCAGCTTCACGGTCCCGGCTGACTATGTCGGCTATGTCCCGGTCCCCTCGGATTACCTTGGGGTCCACTCCATGAAAGTCGCTGGCCTGCCTATGCAGCGCATCAGTGACGTTTCTGGCGGGGTAGCCGCGCAAGGCGAAGCTGACAGCTACTTCCTCGAAAACGGCAAGTTCTACTTCCGGCCCACAGTGAACGAAGGCGATGTGATCGACCTGATCTACTACTGTGAACTGACCGAAGCTGCGACCGATGAAACGATCACTCGGGCCACCTTGGTGATCCCTGACGTTATCATTTATGCCGCTCTCGTCTTCGCCTGTGACTTCTTCACGGACATGCGCAAGCAAGACTTTGGGTCCACCTTGGCAATCCTCGTGTCCGAAGTCCAAATGTTCTCCGATCAAGATGAACTTACCGGAATGGCCGTAGCCAATCCCTATGCGGGAATGTGCTGATGACCTCGACCTCGCTTTACTCCCTCACGGGGGAGAACCCGAACATTCCGCCGAACATCATTGAGGCGATTGCTGGTGTCACCACGGCCTATGACCTTTGGCTCACCTTGGGCAACGTTGGAACCCTCTCGTTCTACCTAGACTCACTCAAGGGGGACCAAGGGCCTGCTGGTGCTGTAGGTGCCGCTGGTGCTGATGGCCCTGCTGGTGCTACTGGCCTTGATGGCTCTCCCGGCCCTGCTGGTGCTGATGGTGTCTCTGACATTCCCGGCCCTGCTGGTCCTACGGGGCCTGCTGGACCGACTGGACCTGCTGGTGCTGCCTCTATCGTTCCCGGCCCCACTGGACCGACTGGCCCAACGGGTCCTACTGGACCTGCTGGTGCTGCCTCTATCGTTCCCGGCCCCACGGGTCCAACGGGCCTCACAGGGCCTGCTGGTGCTACGGGCGGGGTAGGCCCCACTGGACCCACTGGACCCACTGGCTCGACCGGGTTGACGGGTCCCGCTGGCGCTGATGGTGCTACCGGGGCTACTGGACCGGGCGTCCCGACTGGTGGCACGACTGGACAGGTCCTGGCCAAGATCGACGGAACCAACTTCAACACTCAGTGGGTAGCTCCCGGTGGGGGCGGTGGACTCTCCGATGGAGACAAAGGGGATATCACGGTATCCGGCTCTGGTGCTGTATGGACGATTGATACTGACTCTCCTGTCTATGCAGAAGTGATCGCTGCCCGTAAGTCCCGATCCTCTCTTGAGCGTATGATTGGTGCGCTGATTAGTGCTGCTTCCGGCAACCCCGGCACACCTGTTGTCAACGAGTATTACGGTATCAGTAAATCTAACGTTAACCATGGCACAACGGCTGGCGTTGCTAACCGCTGGGATATGATCCCTTGGTTCTGTTCGTCAGCTATGCGCATTAACCTTCTCGGGCTTGAATGTAGCACTGCGATAGCGGCTGCTCAGGCAAAGTTGGTTATCTACAATGCGGACTCTGATGAAGATTGGCCCACCACGATATTCTATGAAGGTGGCAACCTAGACTTCTCTTCAACTGGTCTAAAGTCTGAGACTGTGGACCTCACGTTTGAAGCCGGAAAATGGTATTGGTTTGGTGTTCGTTCTAGTAGCACGGCAACGTTTCGGTCAATTGGTTCTGGTGCTGCCTACGCTATTGGTAGGACTAGCACAGGCGCTACAGTTGTATCTGGCGTTAGACGGACACTGACATACGCCACCGCAGCCCCTGATCCATTTGTCTTCACGGCGAGTGACTTGGCTGGCCTATCCGGCCCCGCTGTATCCATGAGAGCGAGGTCATTGACATGATCAATTACATCGAAAAAGGTATGGGGCTTCACGAAGCAATTCGTGATGCAGGCCATAGGATCGAACAGATTGATGGTGTCTGGCAGTCTTCAGATGATGAAGCTGTTCAGGCAATCATCGACTCCTATGATCCCACCTACGATCTACCAAACCTCAACCCACCCCAATTCATCTACATGCTGGCCCTGTCAGGGCTGGAAGACATTTGGGACGGGCTAGAGGTAGCACTAAAAGACCGGGATAGAGAACTCTATGCCAAACTCAAAGGGTCCAAGGTTCGTGGCGAGTTTAGCTTCGATGAAACCATGGTCATCGTCCAATCATTCACACCTTTCCTTGCCACTCCCATAGAGCCTGACGAACTCGCACCCCATTGGAAAAAGGCACTCACTTTCTAGATTGGACTAAGTCTAATGCAGGCACCTTCGACAAATCCCTTCACCTTCACCGCTAACCATGACCTCGGAGATGCCGTAGCGGGCCTCGCCGTGATTGGTTCTGTGGCTGAAATACTTCCTCCCCTCGCTGCCCTGCTTGCAATCGTTTGGACCTGCATCCGCATGTATGAATGGTTCCGGTATCGCATCCTGAAGCAAGGGGATAGCGAGAGGTTCAAATGAACGACAACTATGACAACTCCTTTGAGCTAGTCATCGGTTCTGAGGGTGGGTTTCAAAACTCACCCAAAGACCGGGGCAACTGGACCACGGGAAAGATTGGCTTTGGCCAGAACCGGGGAACCAAGTATGGCATTACAGCCATGTCCTACCCCAAGCTAGATATCAGAGGACTGACCCTTGACGATGCAAAAGCGATTTATGAGCGGGATTTCTGGGCCACTTCTGGCGCTCCTAATCTCCCTACAGGTGTTGACTACCTCGTCTTCGACATTGGAGTTAACCACGGCGTAGACCGGGCCAAGAAGTGGCTACAGGAAGCCGTAGGAGTTACCGTGGATGGCAAGGTGGGTCCAAGGACCATCGCCGCAGCCCAAGGCCAGGACCCTGTGAAGACCATCCGTAACCTCTCGGTTATTCGGGTCCGGTTCTACAGCGCACTAGATAACGAAACCTTCGAGAAAGGATGGCTCAAACGCGCAATCGAAACAACTGTCGAAGCAATCATGATGCACAGGGATACCGTCTACACTCCGGTAACTCGTGAGCCTGTTCCCTTGGACCAGTCCAAAGCAGAAGAACAGAAGTCATTCTTTAATGAGTGGTTCAGGAGAATATAATGTCTCTGCAACTCGGAGCGATCCTAACGAACCTCGCTCCTGATATCGGCCGCATTGTCGATCAAGCTATCGTTGACAAGGACCTAGCTACCCAACTCAAGACCGACCTGATTACGGCACAGCTTCAGGCTGCTGCCTCGGTAGTCGCCACAGAGGCCCAAGGGGAAAGCTGGCTCCAACGCAATTGGCGCCCCATGACTATGATGTGGTTCTGTGTCCTGATCGGTGCATACTGGTTTGGATTTGTTCCCGTCAACATGCCAACTGAGCATGTGCAATCACTGTTTACCTTGGTCCAGATTGGACTCGGTGGATACGTTGTTGGCCGAACGGTTGAGAAGACCGCAGCCACCATCGCCCCATCGCTCCGCAGACGCTAAAGACGACCAGCCCCTGTATGGGAAGTGAAAGGCGGTGATCCAGTTCTCGTTGGATTGGTCCCTTAGACTTAGTCCAATGCAAAAAATAAGCCACTACTTGAGAACCCTTTTGGGAACTCTTGTAGTGGCTTATTTTTTGCTTATTGCATCACGTTCGTAACATCGACGTAATACTCGTCACCGGGTTTCAGCACGATGACACTATTCGTCTTTTGCTTCCCGTCATCACTGTTGAGACACAAGGCACCATCAAGGATGCCATAGCCTGTGACGTGCTTATACGTCCTAGGCATTTTCTCATAAGGCATGAAGGTAAGCTCCATGGTCTTTGGACCCTCATGGGTCGCCTTCTTCAGTTTAGCGGCCAAGGCCCTTCCTCCAATTGCGGGGCTTACGGTTCTTTACCGCAGCCTCAAGTTTCCTACGAAGTTCTATGATCACGTCCTCTTGGGCTTCCAACAGGTCAGCAACGATGTGACTTGGTCCTGAGTCCTCGTCTCGGAGAATGAGGATCATGTCCTTAGCGTTGAAGATGTTGCCTGTGTCGAAGCGGGCTAGGAAGTCATCCAGATGGAATGGCAACCTAGTCTTCTCGTTGGACATAGGGATCACCCAACCTGTATCTGGTGTTTCTGGTTTGAGCCACAGCACCAGCCTTCAGGGCATCTACAGGAGACTTCAGGTAGGACGTGGTAACGTAGGTCCCATCCTTCCACCGTCCCTTGCTGTCCTTGTGGATATACCCATCAAGAATGGCAAAGCCGTTGAAGCTTACCAGAGTCCAGTTGTGAAGCTCTGCGTCATGCTCAGTCATGGCTAGGGGGCCTTACCCCGTTGACTTGATCACCTTCGATCAGGAGCCTCATGCACATGGCAATCGTCTGGACCACTTCAGCCTCAAGTTCTTCCCAAGAGAGACGACCCTCAGCAAAGTGGACAGCACCACGAACAACCTCGCCCGCTTCCTCAGCAACCTTCAGTGTCACATAGTTTGGCTGAGGAAACTTAATCTGAGCCTTCAGCCGTGCAATCTCAGCACGAGCGAAGATGCTCCTTACATACTCAACTTCATCACTCACAGGTCTTTCTCCCCGTTGCTGGATCGAACGTGCAGGCCATACCTTCGATCAGGTCAGGTTCCTCGACATGCTCAATCGCTACTTGTTTCCGTTTCTCCTTGACCGGGGTAAGGATGCCGAAGCGTTTCCCTGCTGACCGGAACGTAGTGCAGCCTTTGGCCCCACCTTTCCACGCCTTCATGTAGACCTTCTTGAACTCTTCAAAGGTCACTTCAGGCCCGATGTTGCAGGTCTTGGAACAGGCGCTATCAACGAACTCCTGAACGGCGTTCAAGACAGCGACATGCTCTAGGGGAGACAGTTCATCAGCCGTGCGGCCTTTGATGCCCCATTCCCGATAGGCGTAGTCAGTCACCTTTTCGATGCGTTCCCCATCAAACTCCTTGATCTTCCGATTGTATTCCAACAGGAAGGGCGGTTCGATCCCACTGGACGGATTGTCAGCCGCGAGGGAGATGGAGCCTGTAGGAGCGATGCTTGTCAGGTGAGAGTTGCGGATGCCGTTGTTACGGATCAGCTTCTGAGTCTCCCAATCCAGAGACTGGATGAAATTACCAGAGCCATACAGGGCATGATCATAGAGAGGGAAGGAACCCTTCTCCTTGGCCAGCATGGCACTCGCTTGGTAACACTGATCGTTGAACATCTTCATGATGCCACCGAGACGCTCTAGCATCTCAGGGGAACCATAAGGGAGTCCAAGGGCTTCCATGGCGTTTGCCACACCCGTAGCCCCAAGGCCCATCCTGCGCTTGTTCTTAGCCTCTACCTCTTGCTCAGGCAGGGGATAGATCGTGCGGTCAATCACGTTGTCCATGGCTCGGACGACTACCGGGATATCACGCTGCATCTGAAGCAGATCGAAGTAGAAGCCACCATGGCTGTCATCGAACCTACGAATATACTTGACCCAATTGAACGAGCCAAGAAGACATGCACCATACGGGGGCAGGGGCTGCTCGCCGCAGGGATTGGTGGCTGCAAGTGTCTCACAATACCAAAGGTTATTCATGAGGTTCATGGTGTCGATGAACAGAACACCCGGCTCTGCCCAATCCCATGTGGACTGCATGATTTCGTTGAACAGCTCACGAGCGTCAACTGTCTCGTAAACCTTACCATTGAACACCAGATTGAAGCTGGAACCTTCACAGACAGCGTTCATGAACTTGTCAGTGATGCCTACCGAGATGTTGAACCGGGTCAGGTAGGTGTTGTTGTTCTTCGCTTTGATGAAAGCTCGGATATCAGGGTGGTCAACACGGAGGACTCCCATTTGTGCACCACGTCTATTTCCTGCGGAAGCAACGGTGCCACACACGGCATCGAACGGCTCCATGAAGGACAGGACCCCGGATGCTTGGGAGGCCATAGAAACGATGTTATCGCCTCGTGGTCTGATAGTAGAGAAGTCGTATCCAATGCCTCCGCCTTTCTGCATCGTGAGGGCAGCTTCTTTGAGGCGATCCATGATGCCCACCATGCTGTCAGGGATAACTCCTGAAACAAAGCAATTGAATGCGGTGACTGATCGGAAAGAACCTGCTGCGGACTGCACACGTCCTGCTGGAAGGAACCGTTGATCCAAGAGGATTTCAAGAAGCTTTGCCCCGTGTGCATCATCATCCTGAAGTGCAGTTGCGATACGTCGCATGGCATCTTCGAAGCTCTCCCCAAACTGGCGGTGTTTGTCCCTTCCAGTGTCTTCTGAGATTTGAAGTTTGGGACCTGTCATAGTGTTCCTTGCATAAAAAAGGCTCCCTTGGATCAAGTCCAAAGGAGCCATGTGTTGGTAGTGGTAGATCAGGCGACTCGGGATGCAGCCAAGATCATTTGGTCATTCTGCTCTGCGGCGTAGTCTTCCCCTTCTTTCAGGAGATTGCAGAACGTCTGCGCCAGATCGCTCAGATCAGGAGCCTTGTAGTTCTTCCCCTTGAGGACCTTACCGTCTTCGTTGCGAACAGGCTTTCCGTCATCATCAAGCTTGCTCATGTTGCTCTCGCAGACACGAACGAACGCTTCTTCGAACAGGTCCCGTGCTTCTTCAATTTCATCAGCAATGTCAACGACAAGACGTTGGGTGCTTGACAGAAGGTGATTGCTTTCAGGCTGCAAGGCGAAGGTGAGTTCCCCAAGGTTATCCAGCATCACCAGCATACCGAAGTGGACGAATGCCACATCAGCAACTTCCTTGAGGACATTGGCGCAGACCTCAGGTGTCGCCGGGTCCATCTTGGAAATCTCAACGAGGCACTCGATACATTCCTCGACAATGAGTTTCTCCTGAAGCACCAGATCGTTAGGCACTCCAAAAGCGATCATCCAGTCTTTGACACGCTGGTAGGGTTTCATTTGGCACCTTTAGTGGCTACCGGGACAGGGACCTCAGCGGGCTGCTGAAGCTCTTTGATGTAGTCCAGAGCGTTCTGGATATCGTCAGCATCAGGGTGCAACCCATAACGCATGATGGTCCGCTCTTTGAGTGCAGCAAGACGCTCCACGATCACTTCAGCGGCAGTCGGTGCAGCCACAGGGGCTTCGGTGGTATCAGTCATGTTCATTCCTCTAGGTCATAGCGGAAGCCGATGAACACCGGGAACCGGGGAACACCATACTTGCTCATTTCTTGGTATTTGAAGGTGATGGTCTTACCGAGAAGGTCATCCCGGTCGTTCCAGTAGGCATGGCGTTGGGTATCAGTGAAGCCCGTGCCAATGTCGAAGTCAGCGGTTCCAATGGATACCGTGAAGGTTCCCAAGGACCCCGTAGGGACCATGTTCTCTTTATGGCTGGATCGCTTGGTCTGCCCAAGTTCTCCTACCGTGGCCACGTTGGCATTGTGCATCCGCTCGGTGAAGCCGATGATCTTTGCTTCCATGTCGAAGAAACGCTTCATCTTCAGAAGCTCTTGACCGTTGGCTGTGGCCCGACCGAACTTATACATTCCGTCAATGTCGCGGATCATTAGACCTTCGTAACCTGCCTCTAGGCTACGCTTCTCATGTTCCATAATCCCTTCAAGTGTCTCTACCTCGTAGCTCTTGAGGATGGATACACGCCGATTGGACTTGCGTTCAGCCAGATCACCATATCGCAGACTGTAACCTATCAGCGGGTGGGTGAAGTCATCGAAGACAACAAACAGAAACTCTGGTTGACCATCTTTCCGCATCACGTTCCCTTGGATCGTGTTGAAGTCGTCGGCCTTCCCATTTGTGTAGGTCATGATTTCCCCATCCAGCCCAAAGAGAGTTGGGTGGTTCAAGGCTTCCCGAATGTAGTCATTGGGAACGTCCTTCAGCATCCTCGTCTTTGGACCCTCAGGGGTAATCACGCAGCGGATACCGTCCAGCTTGGGGGAGACGATCACCGGGTAGCGAAGCTTCTCCAAGTCCACGGGAGAGGCCAACATGGGCTTGAAGGGTTTCATTTGGCGTTCCTTACTAGAGCTTCGGCAAGGCACATGATCGCTCTCGCGGATGGTCCTGCCATTTTAAGCTTCACATCTTTGGGTTTGATTTCAGGATCACAGGATAGGCTGATGCGCCAAGACTTTGGGTTCTCTCCGCTTCCCCAACACTTGTCGTCAGGGCCTAACAGCTTCGCATGTTTGAACTCAGTGTGATCCCGAATGGCCTGAATGTGATGCTCTAGGTTGCGTTGCTGGTGGGCCATTGGTGTCTCCTTTAGACTTAGTCCAATGGAGCCGTGAGGGCTTTCCATGAGACGGGGAACAGGGGTTCGACTTGCTGGCCAATCATCTTGGTCAGGTCTTGGATTTCCTTCTGAGCATGGGCATCAGTCCTCTGGTTGAAGACGTTGGACCATCCGTAGAGGGAGTGGGAGATGATTGCCTCGGTGTAGGCAGCTTGGGGCAGGACGAACCTTGCTTGTTCAGGACAGACCTTTGCCTTGATCATGTCATCGTAGAGTAGGCCAGCATCAAGAAGGAAGGTTTCATAACGAACATTCATGTCTTCCATCACAGGCTCACCGAAGAACTCGGACCATGTCTCTGTGATCATCTCATGAGGCCCACCGGACCCCTGTTTGACGTTCTCAGCGGCTTCACGCCAGTCAGGGAAGAAGAACTCAGGCTCGTCATCAACGTAGCGACGGCTGACTTCGCTTTCCTCAGCCCCAACCTTGTGCTTGAACAACTGGCGCATGATCGGGATAGGGGCCTTCACATGAAAGGTGATCCGAATACCGTTGGCAAAAGGTGCCCAATGGGTAGGGGTGTTGCGGAACTTCAGAAGACGTTCCTTGATCACGTTCCTATGCTGAAACGGGAGAAGAGCAGCTAGGGCCTCAAACTCAGCCTCAGGCATCCCCCGTGAAAGGAACTTAATCAGGGCAACATCACCAGCTTTGAGGGCTGGCCCATTGTCATCGTTAAGTTCATCCCATTGGCTGGTCTTCAGGAAGCTCACCCGTGCGTTGTCCACAACGTCTAGGTCAGTTCCCATGTGTCGCTTATAGGTGGCCTGCATTTCATGCCCTTCCTGTTGCAATGCACCACAAGACACAGCCCTTTTTCTCGGGTCTGAATGACACATCGTTGTTTGCTGTAAGTCCGAGTTTCTTTGCCTTCCTAGCGAACTCAGTGCGTATCGCAGGCCAGTCTAGAGCTTCTTCTGATTCAAAGCTTTCAGGTGATCCTTCGATCCATAGCTCTAGCTTCGCCATTACGACGACAGATCGAAGCTGCATCACACTGATCCTAGAATGAGTTGAACTGTCCAGATCAGGGCCATGACATAGACAGCCATCCAACAGTAAAAGAGGAAGTCGTCAGTATCGGGAGTCCGTGGCTTCTTCATCCCAATTCCTCATTGAGTTTTGTTTCGATTTGATCCGCGAGGTCACGGAGGTTTTCTTTGAGGTAGACCCAATCCTCCATCTCGAAAGTCGGGTCGGACTTCTTGATTTCGATATCGGCCTCTAGAGAGTCGATAACTGTCTCGTCATCGAAGGTGAACGCTCCAACTGGATTGTTGGGCTTTCCTAGTGGGCATGTCTCGACCATCAGCCATCCGGCTTCCGTGATCGACCACACCTGTTCCAGCTTGATCGCAAGTTTGATTGTCATGGTGTGGCTCCATTGGATTAAGTCTAAAGGAAGGTGGCCCGGTTTATTTTGGCACGGTTCACCGGGAACGATATGTGGATGCTACCCACTGTCTTCCGTGCGTTCGCCAAGCTTAGGCTATTGGTCGGTTCTCTATCCCGACTGTCACGGCAACCCCTGCCGTTGGGCCTACGGAGCTACCGTAGGTTCCTCGTTGGCCTCAATGAGAACGTCCAGCATATGCCGGGCTTTCTTGAGGTCCTTAACGCCACCCTTGTTCCGCCAGCGGGAGACGTATTTGATTACGTTTCCTTCAACGAAAGGGATATTGTTCTTGATGCAATACTCGACAGGCTGGATAGCCATGTTCTTGTAGTGATCCCCACCAACCTGAGCCTTCAGGGCTGGCTTTGCAGCGTCCATGAATGGGGTGTCAGATGGTGAGATTGACTTGAGATGATCCACTAGGTCTGCACTCAAATCCTTCACCATGCTTCCGGCTCCTGTAACGGGGTCGATGAACACTCGCTTGGGATACTCGGCTTCCCAACTTCCGAACTGTTTGCAGCTTCCACAGGGTTCTTTATTGATGGATCGGTTTTTGAAGTAGCAAGTTGAACAGGTTCTGTCGGATGCCATAGGGTCACTTCCTTTGTGTCAAAGTTATATTCCCCATGACGCAGAATGCGAGCGAGCCTAGCCATAAGCAGGGCATCATCAGGGGAGAGTTTGGCTGCTTGGAAGCCACCCACAACCCGTTGCCACATCGTGTCCACACGGGCAGGGAAGGGGAGTATATTCTTGGCCTTCACGGGACCTACGCCCGGTATGCCTTTGTAGTTGTCGATTGTATCCCCGGTCATACTCTGGATCAGCCAATTGTAGTTGGCCTGTTCCTCAGAGAACTCATGCCATACTCCGTCCTTCCCATGGGAGGCAGGTATGTAGAGCTTGCAGGGGATGGTGGCGAAGTCCTTGTCAGCGGATACTGCGATCCGATGCTCGTCTTCCGTAACACGAATACCAATCAGGTCGTCGGCTTCGATACCGTCTTCCCAAACTGTAGCCTGAAACGTCTTCACTTCTTCCTTCAATCCCTTGAAGGCAGGGTGAGGCACAATGTCCTTACGGTTGGCCTTATACAGATCGTAGATACGGGACCTGAAGTTCCCACCGTTGGAGATAACGAGGAAGTAGTCCTCGGTCTTCCCTATCTCTCGTAGCCACTTCTTGAGAAGCATGTCGAAGAAATAGAGGGCCTGTTTCGGGTCAGTCATCACTTCCCCACCGAAGTCAGCTTCACAGAATGAAACCGCTCGGTGGAGAAGAATGTCAGCATCCAGATACGCTACTGGATGCCTTTTGGTCACTCAGCCGGGACAGCAAGTTCAGCGGTCAGCACAGCCGAAATCGCAACAGCGGTGTCACCTTCGTTGCCAGCCAGAGCTTGCAGCAGGTCCTGGGCTTCGCTTTCGACCAGCTTCAGGATGATGACAGGAGCCTTCACGTTCGTGTTCACGAGACGGGTCGAAGGCGCTTTGATCGTGACAACTTGTTCACGGGTTACAGCTTTAACCATTGGGTAGTCCTTTGTATGAGAGATACCTGTTCCACATCAGGTGGATCACAGGGGTAGAGTTTGCGGCTTCAGTGGTGAGAAACGGGGGCAGTAGTCACGAAGAAACCACCCTTCGTTTTCCAAGCCTTCAGTTGCGCCTCGGCCTTTTGCTCCTTGGTGCGGAAGGGTTTACGGTTCTCCGCATTGAGTGTGCCGTTGCGAGTGAGGTTGGTAGCGTAGGGTGATTTGATCATGTCAGTTCTCCGTTAGACTTGGTCCAAAGGACCGATCAGCGGTTCAGGGCTTGCGTGGCCAGAGCGGAATTAACGAAGCGGCGAGCTTCAAGGCTCTGTCCCGGCTCTACGTCTTTCTGGAAGTCAGGGTCCACGAGGTTGTAGAAACCGCCCGAAGCCGACAGCGTGACTTCAGTGTCAACGCCATTGACGTTCAGGGTTTTCGTTTCAGCGAACGCCGGGAAGGCCAGAGCCAGCATCAGCGAGGTAGCGATCATCAGATTTTTCATTGTCTTCTCCATGAAGTGGTTCAGTGGGTTTCAGCCCAATTACGGCCGATCTTGGCGTCACCTACGAGTGGGCAACGTAGTTCAAGGACCTCACCAGCACGGGTGATGGCCCATTTACCAACCTCTGCCACCTTCTCCGATATGTCGGGATGGCAGGTGAGCTGGTATTCGTCATGGACGTTGGCGCAGTAGCCAAATTGGTCCATCAGTTGCAGTTTCTCCATTTCCATGTCGAACTCGCACACAGCCTGTTTCATTACGATTGAGCCATTGCCCTGTAGGAGTGTGTTGAGTGCGGAATGGTCGGAGGCAGAGGGTATCCATCGACCGTCATGGCCGGGGAGTGCCTTCATCTTGTTGTGGGCTGTCTTGCACTTGGCGATTAGCTGTCCAAGTCCAACGATGCCGACTTCGATGTTCGCACGAAGGGCCTTACCCAAAGCACTTGGGGACCCTTTGGGAACCGGATTGCCCGACTCCCGTGCATCTTCTTGAACGATGATCCCTAGCTTCTTGTCGAAGCACCCATAGTTGTGGGCGTAGATCATGGTCTTGGCTGAGTCCCGTAGGAACAGCCCTGCGGCCTTCATGTTGACCGTATGGATATCGGTTCCCTGTTTCTTGTCGCCACTGTGGACGATGTTGACGTAGGTTCCGTTGTCGTATGGGGCGAGGAAGTGTGCCAGTTCGCGCAGTTCCAGACCTTCAGCGTCAACCCCAACTAGAACCCAATCAGGATCAGCTAGGAACAGCGCACGCATCCGATGGTCTTTATCCACCTGAGCCATGTTGGGCTTGAAGTGGGACATTCGGTGCGTTCGTGCGCCCAAGGGATTGATGCCACCGTGCATCCGATAGGACCCATCGGTATAGAGTTGGGCGAGACGCAACCAAGCGTTCTTCCCATCTGAAATCATGCCAAGCTTTTTACCTACCGTTAGGTATCGGGCCATGGCTTTGGCTTCAGGGTAGGGCAGGGCGACGAGAATAGTTTCGTCAACCTTTGCCTTACCAGTCGGTGTTACTACCTCAGGCTTCCACCCATACTTCGCAATCAGGCGGTCGCTGATTTGGTCACGACTGCCGGGGTTGAAGATTTCCACGTCATCTTTGAGCCTCTTGCCAGTCTTTTCAGACCAACGCTCGGTAACAATCGGTGGGAAAATCTCCTGAAGCTCTTTGGTGATCTGAACTTCCTCTTGCCGGAAGTCAGCTTCAAGCATCTGTGCAGCTTCATAATCAAAGCGGAACCCGAACAGGTGTTGCTTTGTCATGATGTATTGGACTTGGAACTCTTGCTCCGAAGCCCGACGATACTTGCGCCAGAATGCTGAAATCGGGGGAACGTGCTTCCGTCCAAGCCACATGGCCTGAAGGATTTTCACGTCCTGAATACCATACGTCACCATCTCAGGTGTGAATTGGCTGAAGTCTGTATGGTCCCCTTTGTGGAGGCCAAGTTCTTCACCAATGTCATGCAGGTTGTGGCGTGTAGCCTCACTGTTCCGAAGTCTGCTCAGAACCAGTGTGTCGATGATTTGCTCCCACCGAAGTGTATCGGGGTAGAGCTTGTTGATGGCGAAATAGTCGTAGCCTAGACCGTTATGGAATACTACTTTCTTCGCCCCTTTCAGGATGGCGAGTGCTTCGCGTATCGGGGGATAACCCGGTTGATCTGCGTAGGCCAGGACTTCGCCACCGGGACCTTGTGCAAGCTGTATCAGCCACATCTTGGTCAAGCCGGGGACGAAGTCATTTCCTTCACAGTCTGCAAATACAATCTCGTCGTCCGAATAGTCTTCGAACTCACGAGTCAATTATAGTCCTTTGGCGGCCTTCACTTCGTTGAGAATAACCACGTTGTCAGGAAGGGGTCCTTCGAAGTCCACCACTGGATCACGTCCAGCGACAAACAGATAGATTTCCCTTGCGAGTTTCACCAGTTCAGAGGGTTTGCCACCGACTTCAACAATAGCTGCCAAAGCGGTGTTGATGCTGTAGAACCTCTTGTTGTCGTCAGGCACTTCTCCATTGGACTGATCCAAAGGAGGCTCAGGGTCCTCAGC
>JFJP01037972.1_pt1 | contig 20721 bp, 21 predicted proteins | sample 431651 | NCBI WGS metagenome assembly JFJP01 (sample SAMN02602958, study PRJNA72255) | Microbial mat metagenome, whole genome shotgun sequencing project. | biome: fresh water; feature: sink hole; material: water; isolation source: purple microbial (photo- and chemosynthetic) mats found in...
AAAGACTCCATTATTATTTTTTCGGACCCGGAGTATGATATAATAGCATTGTATGCATCCTGCGAATGGTTTGCGACAGGTTGGCTGCCGGTTGTCAATGATTGAATGATTGGTCGTTGAAAAGAAATGCAACTGTGCCGCAGGCACATCGGCGAAGCCGAACAACGGAAGCTCCGTATAACTTAGTAATCCAGGTCGATCTCTTTGACCTTGTAGTCGAATTCTTCCCTGATGTAAATCCGAATCCTCTCTTCCATGTGACGGAACAGGGTATTACGCCAGGACTTGTAGCAATATGAGTCGGCAATATCGAAGACCTTACACTTATCCTTGCCTTCTTTCAATCGAAGGCCCCTGCCAATTGCTTGTCGGATCTTATTGTTGCTCTTTCCTGGTAGGGTAAAGATGAGGTTTTCCAAGGATGGGATGTTGGTTCCAGTGGACATGATAGAGCTCGTTGCCAATATGATAGCATTACTCTGAGTCTCCACGATCTTCCTGATCGATTCCCTCTCTTCCCCATCGACTCCGCCATGGATGAAGTGCACTGGTCTATCCGGATCGGCATATTTCTTCACTTCATCATATAGGACTTGGCCCTGCTTGTTGACAAAGTTGAATAGAATAAGTGTGTTTCCACTACAGGCCACGGCCAATTTGGAAATAAATCTATTCCTCTCGGCGCAACCAACAACGTGATTGATCTCCTCCTGGAACTGCATCCCCTTGAATGCCTTTCGGTATTGTTCGGGGTGCTTTAGCAACAGGATTCGAATATCAATTGGGGATGCTTTCTTTGCATCGATGAGCTGGCGAGCAGTGATGATTTGTTTGATTGGGCCGAACAAACCAGTCAGGACCAACTCGTTGATCTTGGAACCATCCATTGTACCAGTGGTCCCAATTCGATACTTGGTATCTTTGAATGCCTCAATTAGCTTCCCCAACTCCTGGCTCTTGCATCCGTGTGCCTCATCCCCGATGATTACGTCAGTAGATTCTGAGATCTCTCGGAATAGCTTTGGATCATTCTTCATGATCGAGAACAATGACTGCCAAGTGGAGATTATCACACCCTTGGAGAAATCCCGATCTTCCCCACCAAACAGCCGATGAACATGATCGGGGACTGACCAATTACCACCAGAACTGTAATCTTCAAAGTCTGAATACATCTGGTGGACCAGACTGATGTTTGGTACAATTAGGACGACCTTCTTACCCTCGTCGACCCTCTTTCGGATGATGGAGAAAATCATTGCAGATTTTCCCGAAGAAGTGGATGATAGAAGAATTGACCTGTGGTGACTCAGCCCGTGGTGAATTGCGACCTTTTGATAATCGGTCAGCTCAATCGGTTTCCCTCTCGCATGAAGATGTAGGGAAGCAATATATCGATCGACTTCCTCCATTGGGATATCATCCATGGAACTCGGATCACCAACAATCTCATATTCATACCGGAGATTGTTGAGGAGCTTCTCCAGCACTGGGAGCAATCCCTTATAGAGTGTCTTTCTACGAGAATCGAATAGCCTAACTCGACCATCCCAAATTCCAGCCTTGAATTTCGGTGTGTACTTGTACCCAGGGACAAAGAACATGAACGCATCGGAGATCTCCTGCTCGATACCAAAGTCATCGCAGAATACCCTGATGTGAGTCTCATTCGTTGTCTCTATTTTGATCATGCGCCTGCTCTGAATTTTTGCCAATCCAACATGGATTTGATGGTGAAGGACCTAGATTTGATCTCCCCCATCACGGACTCCAGGAAATAGATCGCTGTTTTGATATATTGCTCCCGGAGGACATTGTCCTGGAAGAGGGGGTCTGCATCGATGAGATTCTCGATCTCTGCCTTGAGTGATTTATATTGCCACTGATCCCTGCCAAACTCCACCAACTCCCCTTGAGTCATATCCCCACGATAGTACTTGGCTAGAATACTGTGGGTGGTGGTCAGATCCTTCTGGACCTTTGCAAGCTTCAACTTGTACGTGATCAGTTCATTCAGGTAGAAACTGTGCAACATCGGGGTTTCCCTGGCCGATTTGCCAATATCAATATCATCTAGTTGGCAGTCTTCTGCCCAGCGAGTTTTCAAATCATCTAGGGTCATACGAGATCAGGTGTAGGCTTTCAATCGGTAAAAAGAATATTCAAACGTCACCGTGGCAGTCAATGGGGAACTGTCAGAGTTGGTGCTGGAGAAGTTAAGACCACTGAGTGATGTTGGGAAACAATCGACAAACTCCAGGGTAGCAATTGGTCTATTTGAGTTCCCAAGAATAGTTAGGTTCCCATCGGTGTATCCACTGGCAAGCTCCGATGGTGACATTTCGTTCTTCTTATCCGCCATCAGATCCCTATACAATTGGTGACCTTCCGGATACCCGAGTCGCATGATCCAATTATGAATCGCCTTGTAATTCTTCATTTGCTCGTCGACAATGAATGTGCATTGAAGCGGTGAATAATCCATCGTCTCCCCTGGAATTGGGATCTCGTGTACACTGGATGACTGAATCGCAACACCCAAGTTAACTGCCGGCACTTCTACTTCTTGGACAAAGAATGTGATCTCTGGGAACTTCACCATGCTTAGGATATAGTTCCCACTGCCGTACAGTGGGTTGATTGTTTCGGGGGTGGGGCAAGTTAGCACTGGCATGTTTTGATTTTCTTTCGTTTGAGCTCTATTGTGTATGATCTGGCATCAACTGTGACATTTCATTCAGCATACTCTCTTTTACCAGCCTTCATCAATTGGCTGAACTTTGAATCCACGACCAAAGTTCCATTGGAGTATATCAGGGGTAACGTGTTGATCTTTACCCTCACGGAGCTTCGATCCACCATAAGAACCCCCCCCCCCAGGAAAGAAACTTCGATTGGGGACTCTACGCCAATTGAAACGTAATTTCCAGGCGCGATGGATTCTCGGAGGTATTCTTTGAATGATAGCATGCAATTTCCCCCTTTGGTTATTTATCGGTTGCCGGGCATTACCCATTTCTTTGTCCCTGGTCCGTAGTATGTGAAGTAGCCGTTCAGAACCATGTTCTGCACTTCCGTTAGGTCTGGATCATATTTCTCGAGCAAAGAATGGAGTTTCTTTTTCTGGAACATTCGCCTATTGAACAGCCTACCATCTTTCGCGTACCAAAGATCATCCTTCGACTCGCCGGATAGGGTGAATCCTATCTTTGAGTAAACAGAACCATCGGAATACGCATTGTTGGAAAACGTGATGATTTCTGGGCAATCCTTCATTGAATTGAAAGAAGAGAGCAATTTTGATGCTCCGCCCATGACAGCCTTGTCTGTGTAAACTAGTCTATTAAGGTACCAGCTACCGCTCACGAGAACAAACCCCATAGCAGCAACGATGCCAAATTTTGGATGTATTAACGCAAGACGAATATGACTCTGGCATTTACTCTGTATGTGCCATTTCTCGTTTATCTGATCAAACGATGCCTGACTAATTTCTTCGACAGTGCAATCTCTTGCATTCAGTCTTTCATGCCTCACTAATTTTGATCTGATGAAATTCCGCAATTTTACGGCAGGGACGGCGCTTGGCAACTGGAACAACGTAAATCCTTCATCCCTTGTATCCATCAGGTCAGAATAGAGCTCGCCTCGTGCGTAATTTCTATCGAGGCAATTCACACGAAAGCCAATAGGTCCTGTGATGTAGGTAGAACCACGGATAGAGTAATTCACACCATCCCTATCCAGGATCTCTTGGATCAGATCTTTTTCTTGCATTTGTCAAAGTGCCAACGCTTCATTGCGGGTCCGTTACCAGTGTGATCACAGTAAGGGCAAGTTGATTGTAATTGGCTGTTGTGAGTGCCGCTCTTAACTGCTTCCAGTGCAACTCTTCTTTGGTGTTCTTTCATTTCGGGCTGATGCATGTGAAAAGTCCCCTCTTCTATTCTTTTCTTCTGAACCGCCTTACTGTGAATAGAACCCCGTTCCCCGGCAAGCGGATGTTCCCCGTTTCTAACCAGTCTATGCTGGGTTTCTCTGACTTTTTCTCTGTGATCAAGTGATTGAAAATTATGCTCCCCACCCTCGATCCTTTTCTGTTGGCTCTCCATTGATCTGAAGTATCCGGAATTGCCTCTTGTAAATGGATTTCTCCCCTCCGCGGTTATCTTATTCAGGTAATGGGAGGTCGATTCCGAATCAAACCCATCACCACCCCTAGTCATGTTGTAACCCTTTTCGTTACCATCAAGAATGCAACAGTCGTTCTCTTGGATAGCCAATCGCTCCCCCTCAGAACCATCCCCAATGGCATCACACAATACCTCTAGCTCAAATGATTCTTCCCCGTATTTCCGAATCGCTCGATGGAAAAGCAATTCTGATCCCTTTGATGCGGCATTCTTGTGTGCTTCCCACCTTTGAGGTGGGTCTTTGGATTTCCCGATGTAAACTTTGTCATTGATGAGGTTTCTGATCCTGTAGATTTTCATCCATTTTCCTTTCGTTTACTTAGTATATAAGGGCAATAGAACGAAAATAATGTTGGGGTTGTGTTCTATAGATTATTTTTTCCTAAATAAAGAAGTATATTGAAACCTATATGCAAATTAAGGCTAGAAAATGATAGATAAACTGAAAGAAATTAGAAACACTGCTCGAAAAATGCAAGAATCATATCTTAGGGGTCATGGTCTTTTTGATTTTATTGAAAGGGAAACTATTGGTCTCCCAGAGAAATGGAAAATGAAAGAAAAGATTGACTATATCATTGAGGGCAAACCACAAAATTTCTGTCACTGCGGTAGTATTCTCAAGATCGGACAAAAATACTGCTCCGCTCAATGCACTGGGAGAGCACCGGAAGTCATTCAGAAAATCAGCGTTGCTCAAAGGGAAAACAAGAAAGAGAGAGCCGAAAAGACGCGCACAACTATGCTCAGGAAGTACGGGGTGACTCACAACAACCATTTGCCGCATTGCAAAGAGTCGCGGAAAAAGAAGAAAGAGATTTGGATAGAAGAAACAAAAAGAAAGACATTTGAAAAATATGGATTAGACATTTCGAATTTTGACTCGATCGAGAAGCTTAAAGAAATCATTTCGTTGCATAACAACTTTGCTGATCTTCAGGAAAAATCTTTCAACAATATGTCGGTGATGACAATATATCGCCATATGTGTTCGTTTGGCATAAAAAAGATTTATGAGACGAAGATCTCTGCTGGAGAAAGTCAATTGAGGAATTTCATAGAACCGCTGGGTCTGAATGTCGTCTTTAACGATAGAAAAATACTTGATGGGTATGAGATTGATATTCTCATCCCAGAAAAGGGAATAGGTCTAGAATTCAACGGCATCTACTTCCACAGCGAAAAAAAGAACCCCGATAAACCAGATTATCATAAAATGAAGTGCGATAAGGCATTGTCTGCAGGAATTGAATTGATAAGCGTTTTCGAACATCACTGGTTCAATAAAAAAGCAATTGTTCAATCGATGATCAAAGCCAAATTGGGAATATTTGATCATCGATTATACGCAAGAAATTGTATCGTCAAAGAAATCTCCCACAAAGAAGCAGCCGATTTCTTCGAGGAAAATCATCTACAGGGTAGTTGCGCCTCTTCTGTGAGGATAGGTCTCTACCTTTCCGGTTCACTTGTTTGTTGCGCTTCTTTTGGGAAGTCGAGGTTTGATAAGAATTTTGATTGGGAACTAATTCGATTTGCGAGCTCCCTTAATACATCTGTCGTCGGGGGATTTTCAAAGATAATCCGGCACTTCAATAAAACGCACAGCGGCTCTCTTGTGACATATTGTGATCGAAATTTTTCTTCGGGAAAAACATACGGCTCTTTTGGAAAGCTAATAAGAACAACGGGGGTCGGATACAGCTGGTGTTCTATAAAGGGAATCACACTATCGCGCCACCAGACGCAAAAGAAAAAACTGAAAAAGCTGTACCCAGACATTTACGAAGATGAGAAAACAGAGAACGAAATCATGGAAGAAGCGGGGTTCTTCAAGATATATGATTGCGGTAACTTGGTTTTTGAATTGTGAAAGTATAGATACAAAAAAACCGCCCCGAAGGGCGGTTTAATTTCGCAATGTGAAATTCAGATAATGTTGCGAACTTGGATTTTCCGGAAGTAGGTATTGGTGCCGGCGCTCAGCGAGGTGAACGGATTAGCAACAAAACCATATCTTGTCCGGAAAGCGATCTTCGGTTGGAAGGTCTGTGGATCAACTGCTTTGTACAGCTGCAGGGGGATGTAAGGGCAGTAGAACGCTCCCGCGTCGAAACGCGAATTGCCTTTATAACCCACCATCAGGAACTGGTCGGCAGTCTGGTTAGCAGCGAACGGATCCACATACACGCGATAGCGACCATTCAGAACACCAGCGAAGGTGCTCGAAGCCTCATCCACCTTCAGATCGGTCGACAGAGCAGGAGCGTAGTCCAGCACACCAGCCATGGCCAGAGCCGAAGCAACGTCAGCCGAGCAGACGATGAAGTTACCCTTACCGCGACGGGTATTCTGGTACACAGCATTGGCTTCGCGCTCGATCTGGAACATCAGACCCTTGAACTTCTCCACGGACCAGCGACCATTGGAGTCGACGTCGAGGTCGAACACGCCAGAGGTAGCCGTACCAACTTGAGCACCAACTTGAGCTGCGTTGTACACCGTGCGGATAACTTCGCGGTTGATCTCGTTGATGATTTCCTGCGACAGGATGTTGCTCAGCTCGGCTTCTGCGTCCAGACCGTGCACAGCCTTCAAGTCCTGAGCCAGCTCGACCGAGTACTCGGCCTTCAGGGCGCGGGACTTTGCAACAACCGAGGTCTTCTCGATGCTGAACGCCATTTGGTTGAAGGTGGCGCCGGCATTAGGAGCAGGCGAGCCAAGCTTTTCCGATTCCAACGTGTCCATACCGGTACCAGTGGTAGAACCGGTCGCGCCAGGAGCGCCAGCATGGGTACCAGTGCCAGCGAAGTCGGTATCGGCTTCGTTGAACAGGGCTTCAGGGCCGCCTTGGGTACCATACTTGCTCTTCATCGCGAAGATCAGGCCGGTAGGCTGGGTCATCGGCTGCACGCCACACATGTCATACGCGATCATTGCGGGCATAGCGCGACGCACCAGGCTGATCAGCACTGGGTCGAACTTGGCAACGCCACCGGTGTCGGGCATTGCGCCAGCAAAGTTGGCAGGGGCATCTTCCATCAGGGCGCTACGCTCTTCACGCTGGGCGCGCTCGGTGTTCTCCAGGAGAACGGCGACGTCATGCTTACGCTGAGCATCAGCGATAACTGGAAGCTCTTTAGCTTCGATGATGGGTGCCCACTTTTTCAGCAGGGTATTGTTAACTTGAGGCATGGAATTTTTCCTTTTAGATTTTAGATACCGCGACGGATTGCAGCAAGATATTGCTTCATCGCGGGGTTGACGTTTTCATCAGTGGACTCTTCAATCACTTCCACCGGGGTGTCAGTGATAAACTCTTCCTGAATTTTGGCTTCTTGTTTGGCTGGTGCTTTGAAATAGTTTTCCTTCAGGATATCGAGCTTCTTCGCAAACTCCCCCTCGGAACTGAAGGTAAGTTCTTCAGCGAGAACGCAGAAACGCTCCGCATCCGACTCTACCATATCCTTGGTGGATTCGCCAATCATCGAGTGACGGGCAACTTCCTTCAGGGCCCTTTTCATTGCAACTGCCTCTTCGACAGCCTCATCCAGTTTCTCACGGAGTTCCTTTGCTTCTTCTTGAGCGGCTTCCACGAGGTCATATTTTTCATCAGGAACATCAATGTAATGACTCTCAAACAGGTCCTTCATGCCCGAAACAAAACTCTCCAAGATCTCGGTTTTAATGCCGCGATCAATTGCTAGTTGGTTACTATTCATCCACTGCTCGACCATATAGTCGAGGTATCCATCAACTTTATCAACTAGGCTCTCTTCCAGTACAGCAGCTTGTTTGTTCTTATGCTGCACGAAATTTTCGGTGATCTCAACTGCTTCCTTTTCCATGGACTCAGAAATCATCTCGACTTCTTGCTTCACACGGATTGCGACTGCAGATTCAAACACAGTGATGACTTTTTGTTTGAACTCTTCGGAGAGTTCTTCGCCTTCAAAGAGGGCGCCAAGATCGATCTTTTCCATAGATTCTTTCACTTCTTTTGGCTCTTCTTCATCAGACTCTTCGCCTTCTTCATCAGACTCTTCGGCATCGAGTTCGATTTCCGAGTCATCAGAACCTTCTGGCTCGTCTTCTTTCTCATCCTTGGCTCCTTCCAAGGAATCCAATTCTTTTTCTTTCAGTTCCTCAGCGAGTTGCATGAGTTCTTGAATTTTATCTTCCATTGACATACTTTTTCCTTTCGGGGTTTATTATTTATGAAAATTAAATTACACCATCAGCGAATTTTTGCAATGTCCGAAAGGAAGTTTGCAAATAGGTCGAGAGCCTTACCCTCGTCAATCTTTTGTTTACGAATCTCTTTCTGGTACTTCTCGATGATTCTACCATCATCCATGACCAACCATTCCTGAGATTCGTTCACTGCATCGACCCATGCGTTGATGCTGGACGGGTCTGATACAATATCAACACTGTACATCTTGAGGTCTGGGCCAACGAACTTGACCCCATTTTCTTCTCGGAGTGAACCGAGCGCTCTGGTGGAAACCCCAAGCTGAACGCCCCCAGTTAGCAATCCACGGACAATCTGACCCTGGGGTGTATCGAGGATTTTCGCCTTGCCGAGTACCTTATCTCCCACCATTTCCAATTCCGTGATCAGATGGCTGGCAAATTCCGGCTTAACCATTGGGCGATTCTCTGGGTGAGACAATTCCCCGAGAGCCCTGCGCTTGTCGACGAATTCTGCCTTATACTCAGCAACAGCATCCGCCATGATCTTTCTTGGGTAAATTCTACCATTGCGGTTCTTGAGTTCGGCCTCGGCGAAGACCCCCTTGATGAACAAGTCCTTCTTTCCATCATTGGTCGACTCCACGACAAAGTCAACCAGGCCGCTTTCATTGTATTCTTTGAGTAGTAGCATAATCAGCTTCCAGTTACCAGGGTATTATCATAAGAACCGAATGCCCATGGCTCGATCTTTGAGGCATACCCAGAGACCTTGCGGAGGGTGAGGTATACCTCACCAACGCCAGTGATTGTGACAACCAAGTCTTGGGTGGCATTGGTAGTCTCGGACCACCCGCCGTTCCCGGACATATCTAGCTCCCCTGCATTCTGAGAGAGGTTGAGAACAGCAGTGCCGCCACGGGAGACCACGATGCGATCTGATCCACCGCCGGAGATATTCCACTGAACATAGGCGATATTGACGGTGGGCGTGCCCTGGACAACCATCGTCGGGGACAGGAGATCAGTTCCCAGGGAGATTGTGCCATTGGCGCCATGAACCTTCACTACTGCGAGGGTCTCTGTTTGTTTCAACACGGTGATCGGCATGGTTTACTTCTTTGTTTTATTGTCTGGGGGATAGATCACTCAACCTTGCCCCGGATATACTGATGGGGAACGCGATACAGCTTGCCGTTCTCGTGGCGGAAGTTGATGGAGCGATCTTCGACTTTCTCGACCGTACCATGAGAGTCGACACCACCACCGCGAACGTGAACTGTGTCTCCCACTTTGACGGATTCATCGATACCTTCCGAAACAGCCTTCTTACTACCGCTCGGCTTAACGAGACCTTTGCGCATCTCCGCTTTGGTCATGTTGTATTGCTTGATGAACTCGGTGTCAGTGAGGCTTTTCAGATCAGCCATCGCCTCTTTGACTTTTCCCTCGCTCAGTGAGCATTCCGACGCGACACTCTCACTCCATGTGCGGGCTTGGGCAGTTTCCCACCCCAGATTCCATTGGTGTGCTGCTTCGCTGCCAGGAGAGTATGGGTTTTTTGTAACATCTTTAAGGAATGCGTCATAGCCTTTTTCATATGCAGCGCGCTCCCCCGTGCTCATCTTCTTGCCAAACTCTTTGTTAGGATCATACCACTTACCAGTCTTGCGGTCTTGAACCAATCCAGAACTGCCTTCCGTCACCTTGTTACCAGTTGTCAGGCGATTGATTGCTTTGTCCACGCCCTGCAGGCGCTTGTAGCCACCGAACTGGCCAGAATTCGGGAATGCTGGGTCAATTTTCTTCTTTCGGTCAGAGATATCCTTGGTCAACTTCTCGATTCGCCCGGCGTGTGTAGATCTACCATCTTTGGTGTAAGATCTACTCAGGTTAAGTTCTTTTCTTTTTTCGGTAGCTGCCTTTACCTTTGGGTCATTGTTCAGATCTACCTCGTGAGCGAACTTTTTCTTGGCATTGGCTCTTGCCTTTTGGATATACGAACCTAGGGTTGCACCAGAAAGCTCATCGAGGGTTTCCGATTCGTTTTTTGGTCTCGCTGGTTTGATCAATTTCCCACCGGGCTTGCTTGTGTCAGAATAGGCAGCGCTCAGGGCGACTTCTTTGTGATCGCGCTCTGGTCGTTTGCCGTCGAAGTCCTTCTTATATGCCTTCGAGAGCGATACCCCGGGGGTGAGACCTTCGGTCATTTCATCGGTCTGTTCAGATTCTTCTTTGACTGCGTCAAATTTTGCCAGAGCATTTCTGGCCAAATTCCGAACTTTGGAATATGAAGTATGTTTTGCGCCGGACTTATCCATGGCGACTGACTTGGACTTCTTCCAGTCCCCCTCATGCTTGAAGGAGGTGACGTTCCCTTCGGCGTCTTTCTTGACCGTGTCGACTGCCTCAGCCACTTTCTTTGCAGTAGCCGTAGCAATCGCCATCTTCTTGCCAACCGGCATATCAGGGTCATCGCGTTCGATGGCCTGTGCGATTTCTTCTCTTTTCTTCAGCTCAGCAGGAGTCAGAGCCCTCTCCTCTAGCTTACGTTTGTAGTTCAGGATTGCAACGGCTTCGTCCACGAATTTCAGATGGACAAATTCCTCATCAGAATATTTTCTGAGCATATGTTGACCAGAGCGAGCCTCATTGAGCATCGCACGCAGCTCTTTGAAAGTGTGCTGGTGGAGGGGGCTCTCTGGTAGAGGCATGACCAATTCGACTTCCTTCTCCTCACGGATGGTGGAGAGGAATTTTTCGACTACTTCGATTTTATCTTTGTGGACTGACATGTTTTGCCTTATAATTGTTGGGAAGAGCTTATTTGTTATTTTATAATTCTTCTGATTTTATTGTGAGCTCTTCCCAAACCTTGATTACTCTTGGACGTATTTGGAAATGCTATCGCCGATTTTGGGCATCACCCCATCGGTATTCTTTGCAAGAATGGTGTGCGTCGATCCGTCATTGGTGGTCACAACAACTTCACCGCGATTGCCCGTGGACGCGACCTGTTTGATTTTCTTTGGGTGATCGCCCGTGGACGCAGCCGCATCGATCTCTTCCACCGATTCGAACATCGCGGATGCAACTTCCAGCCGACGGGCATCAATAGCAGCATTGACTTTAGCCTGAGTTAGTTCCGAGAATACACCCTGCATTCTCTGGGAATCGCCAGATTTGATGGCCTCAATTAGATCTTTGGTATGGGTATTGTTCATTACTGGGTTCCTGTTCAATTTCCGAATCTTGGGCTTCTTGACTCTGATCCTGCTGGGACATATCGTTCTGCATTTGCATCATTGCCACCTGAGTCGTGATCGCTGAGGGCAGTGCATCTTGACCCTCCCTTTTGACATCGGATTCGATCTCCGCGATATCTTCATCACTCAGGCGAAGGACATTCTTCTGAATCCACTTCTTGCTATAATACTTACCAAGGTAAGGATCAACAGAAGCCAGGGATTGCACACGACTATTTATAATCTCCGATTCTTTCAACTCGGAGAAGTAATTGTCTTTCTGAAAGTCGAATCTGATCTTACCTTTGATGCCACTCCACTCATCCAGCCGAATGATTCCCTTGGCGACCAACTGAATCTTCAATAGATCCAGGAATAGCGTGCTGTAGCGGATACGGAGTTTGCCAATAAATTTGCTGAACTTAACCTCATCCCTGGTAATCTCGGAAGATCTACCGATGGAGAAGCCACCGCCCTGCTGGAACCTAGACTTCGGTACATTCAGTGCCTGGTAGAGCTTATCGCGGAAGTATTCGACAAAGTCAACCTGAATTAGACTCTGACTCCCCTGGAGCGTGGTAATCTCCGTTGCCTTGCCATTGTCTCGGCGGGCGAGCCAAAAATCCTCGATCATTGACATGTGCTTCTTGCCATCAGCGATTTCGCCAGTGGAGGCATTGTAAACAAGTTTGTTCTTGAACTTGTTCATAACCTCAGTCACATACTGCTCCGCCTTGATCTTTGGCAAATTACCAACGTCAATGTAAAACACCCTTCGATCGGGGGCGCGTGTCAGAGTATAGATGATAACTGCGTCCTCCAGCATCCGCAGCTGATTGGCTGGCTTGATTGCTTTATGCAAGTGGCCAACCAGGACCCCATTTTCCACCAGACCGCTATGGACAAATGCGACACTCTCGGTCGATAACTTAACGCCACTGATGCTATTCTCAACGACACCTCTATCGTTGTAGATGAAGAATTCCTCGATGCGCTCGACTACTTCCACGCCCTTATCGTTTCTTCTCTTGATGTAATTCTTGACCTTCTTTGTCTTCAGGGAATCCATCGGTCGAATCTCGGCAATGCCCTGCTTCACATCATTGTTCTTGAACAAGATATGGAAGTATTGTCTGCCATCGACATACCAAGAACGGACCAGGTCGTGGCCCTCTTGGTTGAAATTCAGTAAAGAAAGAACTTCCTTGAAAGATTCCTGGAACTTCTTCTTAATTGGATCTGATATTCTCAGATTATCCAGCTGCAACGAGACTGGATAATCTTCCTGATCGGTCACGATCATCTCATTGATGATATCGTCAACTGCGGAATCGATCTCTGGGATCGATTGCAATTGACGATACCTAACGATCTGTTCGGATTCGGTCTTTACGGTTGCATCCGGGTCATATGCAAACCCCTGCCAACCACCAGCGACAACGTCCTGCTGAATTACCAGAGAACCGTCGTTGTTAGATGGCGGGACTACCGAGGAGATTTCCTCCTCGGACTTCCCTCTGAACTTAAACCCGAAAATATCAGAAATAGCCATTACGCCTTGGTGTGGTAATTATATTGGAAGGTCACATCATACTGCTGAATCTGGTTATTCGCATCCCAGCTCAGTTGCATTCCGCCGACCGACATGGGATACGCATCAACAAATTTATACTTCTGAAGAACCGCATCATTCCTATCTAGCTGATGAACTTCCAGGTCAACTTGATACACCGATGGGAGCAACGTTCCGTTGGTAGATTCCGACTGGGAAATACCATCGACCCACTCTTCAAATGCATTACGCAGGACGAAATCGCCATCATTATAGACGCTGACGTTCCATGGGGAAAAGCTACGCTCGCCCGCCATGTGAATTGGTCGACCCCGATACATGATTGGGATGTCATCGACTTCATATCCAGGGATACTAGCCGAATGACACATGAACTCTGCCTTCTGGCCAGCCAAATTAGCGCCACTGACCAACCCCGCAGGGAAGGTAATAATACACCTGAACTGATTGGGGCGCGCTCCGCCAGAGCGCATCTGAGATTTAAATGTTGAAATTTCTGCTATTTTGGGTTCCTCGCTTTCTTACTTATTTGGGTTGTGATTAAACAGAAGTGTCGTTACGCATTGCTACTGGATCCAGCGATCTCAGAGAAAGCCACGCCGCCTGTTCGAGTGGCTACAAAAGACAGTTCGATAAAATTTATGCTGCGTGCGGGAGAGATAAAAATACTTGCGGCGAATCGATTGCCATCAATCACTTCCGCAGTATTGTTGGATTCGTCACACACGACCTTGAAGTCATACAGACCGCGACGACCCTTGACATCACGCAGGAAAGGCTCAACCATCGATCGGAACTGAGCGCGAGTCTGCGCATCGTTGATCTCGAACAGCTGGTACTTGGCAGCAGTGGCGATTGCCTTTTCCAGTGTGATGAACAAGCGACGAACGTTGATGCGATCGAACGCAGAAGGCTTGGCCAAGCCAGTCTTGTCGCCATAGAGCACCACACCCTGACCCGGGAAGCTGACAACTGGGTTCACGCCAGACTTGTACAGATTGTCGCGATCGGTCTTACGTGGACTGAAGGCGAGCTTCACCACATTCTTGACTTGGCCGCGGGTCATGCCAGCTGGACTGAACCATGGATCATCGGTGAAGTCGGTTCTTGCGCACAAACCAGCAATGTCGCCGTTCAGTGGAACCCAGCGATACTTGTCATTGTAGCGATCATACTGATACTTGTATCCAGTATCAACCATGAAGTATGAACTGGATGGTAGACCGTTGCGGTAAGTCAAGATAGCCTCAGCAACATCCGAGGTATTACCAACAAGAACTTCGCCGCTCGAGACATTCTGTGGGGACACGAATGCAACACAATCCTTGCGAGCTTCCGCGACGTTCTGAATAACCCACGATGCAACAGCGGTATTTGCCTTACCAACCACGATCAGGTTCACATCCAACTCTTCATCATTGGTGAACAGATCGAATGCACGGATTCGCTGACCATCTGATGCCGTCATATGATCAACGCCACCAGCCAGATCACGGGTGATCGCGGAGGCACCAATCGATGTGTAGGCGATGTTCGTTGCTGGCTGACCCCAGTTTGTTCCAACAGCCGGGTGATCCATCCACCAGATGAAGTTCGACTGTTCGCTCAGGACAGTCTTGTAGTAAGCGCCGCTACCGTCTTCCTTGCGAGCATCCGAGGCCTTGCTGACAAATTCAAACTTCTCGAGCACAGTACCAGCAACGCCGGACCACTTACCATCCTTGTCCACCACGACAATGTGCAGTTCATCATTCGTGCTACCATTGTTGCTTGCCCATGTCGAGGTGTTTGGCGCCGAATTGAACACACCACGGTAAGCCCAGGTTGCAAAGCTCGAGGAGTCCGCAACAGAAACGCGAAGGCTGTTTCCGATAGATCCTGGATACTTTGCGGCAAACTCACCAACAACAGCTTCGCCCTCGTCGAACGACGTGGTGTATGCACCGATGTTGTTGATTTTGATGCCACCACTGACGAGAGTGACGGTGCCAAGAACTGCTGGCGTGGTGTTGGTTCCGTTCAAGTTGACCGTTGGGGCGGAAAAATACCCAGAACCCGGATTGGTAATATCGATACCAGTCACAACGCCACCAGTGATAGCAACAGTACCGGTGGCCCGAATACCGCCAGTTGTCAGGATGACCGAGCCGATGGTTGCTGGAGTTGTTGGCGTTCCACCAGTGAGAGTAACAGTCGGTGCCACCAGATACCCCGAACCAGGGTTGGTAATCGTGATACCAACCACTTGACCAGCAGTTGCGCCGCTACCGAGAGCTGCGGTTGCTATGGCTTGAGTACCACCGACCTCGGGTGCCGGGATCACTACCGTCGGAGCGGCGCCGTAACCCGCACCAGCATTGGCAATCGGGATCGTACCAACTTGGCCAGCAGCGGCGGGTGCCGAGATAGAAACAGTAGCTGCATCAATTCCCGTGGAGAGGTAACCAGCACCACCAGAAGTCACCGGGACTGCATCCACGCTGAAAGTCAGAGTCGAGACAGCGTTACGTTGGCGGGTCGTGTCACTACGAACCACAAGGAGGTTGTTCGAGTATGACAGGAAGTTGGCGGCAGCCATCCAGTTAGCTGCGTTCAGGTCATTTGGCCTGCCGAAGCGGCCGACCAGTGTGTTTTCCGAATCGACTGTGGTGACATCCATCACGGGCCCCCAGCCAGCTTCAATGACAGCGGCGCCGATTGACGTAGCGACTGCGGGGACCACGTTCGTCAGGTCTACTTCTCTTACCGACACGCCTGGGGACAATTGTATCATTTTTTTTCCTTTTCTTAAACCATCAGTGCCCAATTAGGGTCTAATTCAATCTTTCTATTTAGGAGAAACTACCTTTCGGGTCTCCAGCCCAGAGAAACCTATTGCCGACCAGCATGGGTTCTAGTAGCGCTTCTATTTGGGGGCCTCATCTTTTGTAATCGGTCCAGCCATCATTCTCCGGATCGTCCACTCCATTGGAATAGAAACCAGCTGGGAGCATATTCTGCTCCTCCTCATCCTTGCGTTCCTGGAGGATTCTTTCCCGAACAGAAGCATCGGAGATTTCCTGGAATTTAGCACTGGTTACCAGATAGGCAAATAACACAAGACACATCGCGAGGTCGTCATTCCCATTCTCCGCTTCGAATGATTTGCCCTTGACTGCAAAGTTAGACAACTCCATGATGATTTCACTATCACAGACTTCTAATTTGTTGTTCTCGATGAGTTGCTTTAGAGTATCACAACCGACTCTCTTTGTCTTTGTGGTCGTCCTTAGCCCGGGCTTGGAGCCAGCACCACCCCAAGCGACAATCACATTGTCCTTGCAGAAGATAGTTTCTTCGTACTCATAGTCATGGTATAAGCTGTTGGCAACTGATTCACCGACGTCGTTCGTCTCGATTAGAACGGAACAATTGTTATATTCCCTTGCTGCCTTGAATAAGATAGATGGATACACCATCGAGGAGATGGTGTTGTTTCGATACTTGAACACAACCTTGTAGGGAAGCGCGGTAACATCGAAAACTACAAATGCAGAGTAATCGCCACCGCCACCCCTTGCCGTATCGGCAGTGATACAATATCGATGACCGGGGATCGGCCTCTCATAGACAGAGCTGTAGCTGCTTGAAACAATTGGTCTTTTCATGACCAATGATCGAAGAGCAGTCGGGGTAATCAGCGTGCTCGTGCTACCAAGAAACACAGTCTCCATTTCCTGGGAGAATCGTTCATCACCAAGAACTCTGCGTTGCTCGTCCGCCCATTTCTCATCGCGCCATGGGACTGCTCTCCATGTGGCCTCAACATGTTCGAATCCATTAACGCCGGAAACCGCTTCTTCCCAGAGCTTGTAGAAGTGATTCATTCCCTTCGGCGTGGAAACAATCAACAGCTTGGAGGTTTGACTAGAAGAGATAGTAGGGTATACGGATGTGAAAAATTCATCAGCTTTGCCGGATGGGACGAATGAAAATTCATCCAAGCAAAGTAGATCCACCGAGAAGCCTCGGATTCCGTCTGAGGTGGTGGCAGCAGCTAAAATTCTAGAGCCATTCTCAAGAACAAACGAACCCTTGTTCCATTCCTTCACTCCATGCTGTAGCCACTTCGGCAGGTGTTCGTATGTTCCCTGAACCCTCGAGAGAATCTCCCGGGCAGTTGACGCTTTGTTGGCGAGTATTGCGCAGGTCTTCAGTTCATTGAATATAACAAAATGACAGAGCAGTGCAGCAATAGTCGTGCTTTTGCCGTTTTGACGAGCGCACTTGACAATGATCTTTCGATGATTCAACGACTTGGTTACGATCTCCTTCTGGAAATCATACATTTTCATTGGCTGCAAGCCGTGATCAAGGGTCACGATCTTAACATACTTCTCGATGAAGTAAAGAGGATCATCCTTACATTTTACCCATTCCTGGACTTGTTCCACTGTCCACTCAACGGGAACATTGATACCCTTCAGGAGGGTATTACCATTGAAGCTCGTTGCGCTCATTCCCAGAAATCCGTGGTAATCTCACCAGTTGTGAGTGAGCCCACGCTGGTGTGACGTGCGAGCTTATCGTTGGAATTTGGAGAAATCAAGTCAGTATCGGTGCGTGAAATGACATTGCCAGCACCGACGCCGCCGTAAAGTTGAACCTTTGCGGTGAAGCTGAAGGTGTGTACGACCAGTCTTCTTTGGGAAAAATCCCCCTCGTAATCATCCGATGCGGTGATATTGTTCAGAATGACCGGAATGTCCTGAGTGATATTCATCCCCTGGATTGTGCGAATCTTCATGCTATATTCTGGCATGAAAACTGGGGCGATCTGTTCGATTACATCCAAGCTATCCTGAGTTCCCTTGGAGATCAGGTACATCTGAATCTCCAAGTTATAGGGGGCTGCTGCAAATGTGGCCCGAATTGATCCATCTGGCTTGTGGCACGCGATCTTATTATTCCTATTGGAAACTCGACTCGAGTCATAAGAAATACCAACAATCTCGAATGCAAGCCTCGGCAGGGAGGTGAAGATATTGCTTGTATTATCGAAGTCTGGCCCCTGTCTCAGCCTAACAAAGATCTTTTCCTTCGGACCATACGTGATGGGGACCTGGATAAGTTGACTCTGAGTGCCATCGGTATTGTTTCGGATAATCTTCAGTTTACTGAACAATGCACCAAATGCAAGAACAGTATTCTTGATTACTTCATGTTTGTATGGAGTCTCGAACATTACAGATCACCAAATGGATTATTCTGGTCGAGGACTAGATCGTTGGCTCGATCGATGAACTTCTTGTTATCTGCTGCTCTGACTAATTCATCCATCGATGGGTTGACAGTGACATCAGTCGAATGCTCGACCTGGAACGTATCGATCGCGTCATCCCCAGTGGTGATTCTTTCACTGGAGTAACGGAACATATCAATGGTGCATCGGTAACTATAATATTGGCCGAGTTGATAGAAAGGCTTTTTGTTATCTACGTAATTGATCTCAAACATCGCCTTGGCCATTGGGATATAGATCAGATCCGATTCGGCTGGTCTATTCGGGAGAATCGACTTACCATACCTCCCAACAGCTTGTTCCCAGCCGAGCTTAGAAATAACAATGGTTGCATTCGAATCGATCTGTAGGCCGAATTTACTGGCAAATGAATTCTGACCTTCGAACGCATCAACTGTCTCCAGGTAGATCTGAATTGGGAACGCATCCCTGAATTCTGAAAGCTGGTCCTCACCAAAGATCTTATCCTCAGCGATCAGTGTCCGTGGGATATAATTGGCATCGATTGAATGTATCTGAATAGCCTCATGGTGGAGTTTTTCCAAGAGGTAATTCTGATTCCCATATGCGGGGGGGTGTAGGCGGAGGGTGGTCAAACTTTATTTTCCGAGAAGTTCTAAAAAGTTCTAAAAAGGCTCCATTATTATTTTTTCGGACCCGGAGTATGATATAATAGCATTGTATGCATCCTGCGAATGGTTTGCGACAGGTTGGCTGCCGGGCGCCGGCCGGCGGTTGTCAATGATTGGTCGTTGAAAAGAAATGCAACTGTGCCGCAGGCACATCGGCGAAGCCGAACAGCGGAAGCTCCGTATAACTTTATCCGACTACAAAGCCCAGTGGCGATTGATTGTTGATGATATCCTGCTCGATTTCTTGAATCTCTTGCAGCGCCTCTTGGTACAAAGTATTACCATCAATGGTAACACCACCGGGCAACTGAATCTGCTCGTATTTCTTATACGCCATTGACCACTGCTTCTTAGTTAGTGCAATGGTATATTCCTTGAATTGACGATTGTTATAGAATCTAGTATTGGTCTCTGGGTCTAGAATTGAGTAACAATCCACGAGCAAGAACTGACCCACAACAACTCTACTAGACCAATCCATATCGATGTGAAGAGCCCCGGAGTTTCTATTGAATCTAAACTGCCTCTGCACAGTCAATTGATTCTCTAGCAATGAAAGATGACTCATCACTTGACTGTAGTAGATCATGCTGGTCGATGACAAATCCCGCAGATCCCATTGTCTCAGTTGATATTGTAGATCGAATATGTTGGGCTGAATCGAACCGCTATTCGACATATTGAATAGGGAATTCACACCCCAGATATGATCTGGCAATGTAACATACCCATTGTCAATATCTGTCTGAGTTACTTCATGTTTATAGAAGAACCGATCGGCCCCATCGTAGTAATACTCGTGGAAGAATGCGATTGCCTCATCAATTCGGTCATCAAATGCCTCATCCGTGATGTCGATCTCGACCAATGGGTGGCCAAGGGCTCTCAGTGTGTATTCTTTTAACTCGGTTCTAGATGTTACTGGCATTCAGAATACCTGGTATGTTTTCCTACTGGATCGAATGAATCAAGCAACGCTTGGGGCTGTCGCTTCGATCATCAATGGATTCTTCCGATTAGGATTTCTGTCTTGCGCTCTTCTGTGATGAGATTCAGACTGACCAGGTAGCTCAGCGCGTCTTTTGTTGACTGCAAGCCGAGGTCTACATGAGTTAGTCTTGGATCGTTAACGATTTCAAAGAAGTCCTGCACCGCCGGGTCGGCGCTGACCTTGATGGCGATGCGCTCCGGGCTGGTGAACAACAGCTTGAACTGCACGGGGCTGACCTTGGGTGCCTCGGGTTCGGGTGGTGGCGGAGGTTCAACCGGGGCGGTGGCCACCGCGGGCTTCACCAGTTCACCATTGACCCAGCCGTCACCGCTGGCCGCTTCGGTGGGCACCTCGGTGTCATAGAACTTGGCAATGTCCGGGTGATACAGGTCAGCAGGGTTGCCGGGGGCAATGTCGCGGATGCGGTCGTTTTCGATCCATGCGTATTTCATTGTTCTTTCTCCTTGTGCTCACCACACCATCCCTCATTAAGCATGATAGGAAACAGCGAGACTGTGCTTTCATCGGGGCGCAGAAATATCTGCGGGGGATTGCATCGACAAAATCCCTGGGCATTAGTCTGTGGCAGGAAGTATTTACATGTTTGGCAAG
>JFJP01038216.1_pt1 | contig 20717 bp, 14 predicted proteins | sample 431651 | NCBI WGS metagenome assembly JFJP01 (sample SAMN02602958, study PRJNA72255) | Microbial mat metagenome, whole genome shotgun sequencing project. | biome: fresh water; feature: sink hole; material: water; isolation source: purple microbial (photo- and chemosynthetic) mats found in...
TCACTTTCACACTAAATTCTCCGTTTAGAGTTCCAATGTCTTTTTGACGCCATAAATCGCGAATGATTCCTTTTTTACCTAATTTATCTGCACTAATTGTCAGTACTTGTTCTTGGTCGGCCAAATTAAAGAATGCCAGGGCTTTGCTGCCATCAAACAGGTCCTTAGCCCATATTTCGTAGCTACCTTGTTTGTTTTCGATTCTGTATCCTTGTTTTACCAATGGATCTTGATTTACGGCCAGTACTTCGCTATTTTTTACAAGATTCAGGTCGAAATCGTCCATGGTTGGGATATTGCACGAAAGCAACAATGGCTGGGTTAAAATACTCCACAAAGTAACTTGAAAATACTGCTCCGAAGGCGTTAATGGCGAAGGGACAAAAACTTTTTCGGCACGGTTTGGTTTGCCCAATGGCCCAACTTGCAGCATATCCAAATCGCCATACCTTCCGGGGCGGGTGTGTTGATAGCGTGCAATCATGCCTGCTCCAAATGGACGAAGAAGATCTTTCCACGAAGCTTTTATATCGCCGGTTAATCGCCAGAGATTACAGTATTTCATGGTTAGTGAATCTTCACTAGCAGGAGTGCTGGGTGATAAACTGATGACAATATCGCGGTCGAGCGAACGAAAATCGTTGTAAAAACGACCAGTTATAGAATCTGATTTGTTTTTCGAACCACCATTAATTCTTTTAAAAAGGCCATTATCTTCTTTTTTCAAAGGTTCTTCAACCCAATCGTATTTTACATAGTCAATTCCCCATGCAGCAAATTGTTTGGCATCCCTATCTACAAACCAGTATGGCCCCACTTGTGCTAGTCCCAATTTTGCTGACATTGGGCAGCGTCCAAAAAATTGTGAGGTATTAATAATTGTACTATCAGGCAGGAAAAATTTGCTGTAATCGCCTTCGGCATTTGGTGCTGTGCCACCAATGTATCCTGCAAAAGTTGCCATCCATGCAGTGGAATAAATTCCCATTTTAAAACCTTTGCTATTCACAAAATTGACCATGGCTTTCATGTCGTCGAATTTCGAATTGGCTTGAATTGCCTTGGTTTTGGGGTCACGTTTGCCCATCCAGCAATCGTCCATATTTATATAAGTCCAGCCGTATTGAGACTGAACGTACCAACTATTCCAACCCATTGGAGGTGTAAGACAAATAGTTTCACCAACCGTTAAAGTAAGTGTTTTTGTTGTTTTTCCTTTGCTATTTGATGCGAGCAAGGTAATGTTATAATTCCCTGTTTTTTGTGGAGCTCTTCCGGTAATCCAACCTGTATTCTTATCAATATTTACACCTTTGGGTAATCCTTTTGCTGAATAAATTATTGGTTTACTACCTGAAGCGGCTACACGATAAAAAATAGGTTTCCCTGGTCGGACACCAAAAACGGTAGCGCCATTAATTTGAGGTTTATCCGTAGGAACAGGAGTTAGAATTTCCTTGCCATTTATGGTTGCATCGTAGGACGATTTTTCTGGATTATTTGCAAAGAGCATACATGCAAAAAGCAAAAATAAAGTTGTGCTTAGAATGGTTTTCATTTTTCGATTAGAATTTTGACCTGTTGTTGACTATTTCAATAAAAATCAGAATATTGATAGTATTAAATTGTGGTACAAATATAAACAAAAATAGCGTTGTGGGTTAGAGCTTTAATCAAGTTAGTTCAAAAAGTCAATAAAAAAGGACTGTAAGTACAGTAATTCAAAAAAAAATGAACAGTAAAGACAGTATGTACAAAAAAAAGGACAGTAAGTACAGTATTTAAAAAAAGTATTGTAATTTTGACTGTAATTTAATTGAAAGGCATATGGGTTTTGGAATTTCAAAATGATATGTCAACAGTATTCTTTGTATTCTTGCAATCAGGAAAATCACAAACTATCCCTGTATTTCCTATCGATGCCTGGGGGGTATATTCATGGACTACTCTAAGCGATCTTAGCAAAGAAAATGCACCTTATGCCAAAGGTGGTCCACTAATTATTCGATGGAGTAATTTGGAGCCACAAAACGGAATTTTTGAATTTGACAGAGAAATTGGTGACAAACTTAAAATTCTGGAAGATAATAATTTCTATACTTTTTTGAAAATATGGGTTGCTCCGGCTACAACAGCAGTAACAGCTACCGATACAATCTGGAACATATCTCCCAAATGGCTTTTCAGCAACGGAGTTCCCCTCGTTGAATTTCCTCAAACAATTAACCCATTAGGTCAATCAACCACAAGGTATTACCCGCATTATTTGAATGAAAATTACAAATTTTATTTTCACCGCATGATAGATGAAGTGGGAAAATATATCCTAAATCTTCCCCCACATTTGAGAAAGAGAATTTTGTTTTTACAATCGGCAGAAGGATCTACAGGCGACGGCGGTCCATATAAGGGTAACCCTATAAATAGCATTTATAATATTTCGAGGCAGGAATGGATTGATTTCCGGCTAGAAACCTGGAAAAAGTTCAAGTCGGTTTTAACGAAAGAAGGTGTGCTGCAACTACCAATGTTAACCAATTACGACGCAAATGAAGAAAGTCTTTATACATGGATGCTTAGTGAATTGCCCTACGCTATTGGCCTTAAAAATGGTATGTTTTCACATGGATATCAAATAAGTGATGCACAGCAAAGACTTGCCGGACATATTGATTTTAGAAATAAAGTAGAAGCAACTGGTAAAGTTTTTTTTGCTCGGGGCGAAATGGATGGGGAAATGAATACTTACGGATGGAGTACTAAAAACAAAATGCAGGCTGTATATTGGACGGCGATTTATGCTACGCACTGTGGAATCTCAATGTGGAATCTTCCTTTAGATGCCATTAAAGGTGAAACCCTTGCTGATGGAATGAAATTTTTCAATAAGTATGCTGCAGAAACCAATCCGACAATCGCAAAAGGAGCTTTTTGCGCTTTTTATCGTGGCTTAGATGCTTCTGACACAAATGAATTCCCTGAAATTCCTTATGGTATTGTTTCAAAATCGAATCAACAACGTTATATCAATATTTGTAACGCTTTTAGTGCATATGGAGCCCGCATGGGAGATGTAGCAAAAGCAATCGGTGGAGGCATGACAAACCGCCAAGCTGAAGATTATAACGACGCTGGTTGGCAAATCCTCAAAACAAATCTACAACGCCATATAACACAAATAGATGCCGAAAATACAAGTGATGCCTGGTGGCAAATAGATGCTAATATTTATGGTCGTTTTGCACGTGGTTTTAACCCATCCGTTCCTGCCAAAAACAACATGTACTTCGACTTGGACGATAAGTTCTTTGGAGGCAATCACTTGAATGGTACACAAGAAATTATGGTTGCCATCACTTACCGAGATTCAGACCCCGGAAGTTGGGAATTGAAGTATGATGCCACTAACGGCACTATGAAAACAGCAATGACTGTAACCAACTCGGGCACTGGAACTGATATTTGGAAAACAAAAACAATTACCCTTAAAGACGCCTATCTTGGAAACAGAGGTGAAAAAGGTGCCGATTTTATTCTTGTAAACAAAGGCGGAACCAATTGCCGTTTTCACATGATTGCTGTTGACAAATCCGTAGTTCAAACATCAACAAAAACAACTTTTTCGAATCTAACATTAACTGTATATCCAAATCCTGCCAAAGATAAAATCTTTGTAAAATCAATAGGTGAGAATATTCATAAGTTTGATCTTATAGACTTGGTTGGGAAGGTTGTTTTTACAAAAAACAATTTTAACGCTTACAAAGGTATTGATTTGCCTGGAATTTCAAGTGGTTTTTATCTTTTGAAAGCACACACATCTGATAGTTTTTATACAACAAAATTGAGGGTAAAATAGAATTATTGTTGGCAAATGAGTAGACAACGTGTTTGAATTTCTTTGCCATTAATGGTCTGGAATGCAAGCAAAATTGGCGTTATTCCCGATTGATTAATATTTTGAATAACAGAATCCGATAAGGGTATTTAAGCGGTAAATCAAAATAATTTTATTTTTTTAGTTGATCTTTTTTAAAATAAATTCAACTAATAAAAGTGTCGTTAAACACAAAGCAAACAATTAACAATAAATCAACATAATAGACACTGCACTCTCCTTTCAAATAAAAACAAATATTATACACAAATGAACAAATAAAATATTTCGGTATTTAATCAAGGGATTTACTGTTTTATTTTTAAAATTTAAAGACAAGTAAAACTATTTGGATTTTTTAATTTAAAAAACATGTATCAATATTTAATCTTAAATTTTACTTTGCATGCCAATTTCTTGCCTTAGCGTATTATTTTATTACTTCATGGTAAACTTTTTAAAAAAAATATTACATTTGTGTTACATTTTTGTTATTTATCTATTTTACAATAGTTTTATTGAAATATATTACAAGTTGACTTCAACATCAACGATTGATTGATAATAAACACTGTAAGATATTCATCTTTAAATCTATTATTCATGTCATTTTCTATTAAAAGAGCAATAATAATTCTTTTACCTTTTATATTTTCCATCAACAGTTTTAGCATCAACATTCCGCTTACAAACTGGAAATACCATAAGGGTTTAACATCACCCATCGAAACTACTTCAAAATGGCACCATAATTTATACAACGACTCACAATGGCTATCAGGTATACAACCATTTCAATATGGTGAAGGAAGCGAAGGTACTATACTTTCGGATATGATGGGCAAATACAGTTCAGTTTATTTACGAACCAGTTTTGATTCGATTGGCATTTCAAAAGCAACTCAACTATCATTTCTTTACGATTTTGACGATGGATTTATTCTTTATTTTAATGGTCAGGAAATGCTGCGTAAAAACGCCCCGGCTACTCCAACCAATAAATCGCTGGCTACTACCAGCAAAGAAAGAGGAGAAAGTGAATCGGTAAGCTTTAGTATCCCAACATCAATATTGTTAAGTGAAAAAAATTGCATTGCTATTCAATTATTTAATGCATCACTTTCAAGCAGCGACGTTTATTTCAACATTGAATTATCAGCAGAACTACCGCTAACAGTTGCAACGGCTCCATTTATTGATTACCCGGGAGGACGTTATGAAAATCCATTTACAGCAACCATTACTCCAGCATTTCCTGGCGATATATTTTATTACACTTTAGATGGTAGCGACCCGGCACGATCAACCACAGCTGTAAAATGCACTACTACCACCAAAGTACTTATTGACCCGAAAAGTAATACCGGACGTGGAATAACTCCGGGCGTAGTATTAAGTGTAAAAACTATTAAGAATGGATTTACACCTTCTTTATTGGTTTCAAACACCTATTTATTTATAAAAGAAGTACGTAATCAAATTTATCCGGGGGGAAAATGGCCATCAAATCCAATCAAAAGCCAATTGTTCGATTATGTAATGGATGAGAAAATTACTAAAAACGACCCTCGCTATCGCGATAGTATTGAAATAGCACTTAAGTCTATTCCATCGTTAATGCTAACTGTGGATTACGAGGATTTATTTAATACCAATACAGGTATATATACAAATGCAAGAAACAGAGGAGCTGATTGGGAAAGAGCGGGTAATTTAGAATTAATTGATACTGATGGCACCCGAAAATTCAGGGTTGGTACCGGAGTGCGAATCAGAGGTGGTGCAAGTAGAAATGCTAATAATCCAAAGCACTCATTCATGTTGTTTTTTAAAAGCATGTATGGCGATTCAAAACTCAAATATAGCATGTTTGAGAATGAAGGCGAAAATGAATTCGATCGCATGGACCTTAGAACATCTCAAAACTATTCGTGGAGTTTTAAAACTTTTAACGAAAGTCAATATAATACATTCGTAAATGATAATTTTAGCCGCGATGCTCAGCGAGACATGGGGCAGGTATATACACGCAGTCGGTTTTATCACTTGTACCTCAATGGTTTGTATTTTGGACTATACGAAACAGAAGAGCGTGCCGAAGAGAATTTCGCTTCCGATTATTTGGGTGGTAATAAGGAAGATTATGATATTGTTAAAGTTGCAAGAGAGACTTGGTCTATTGAAGCTTCGAATGGCACATTAGATAGTTGGAGAGAGATTTACGACATGTGTTTGAATGGATTTTCTAACAATAAAGACTATTATCATATACTTGGGCTTGATGAAAATGGTGTACGCGACTTAACCAAAAAAGTTTATATTGACGTAGAAAACCTCATTGACTATATGTTGGTAATCTTCTTTACGGGTAATTTCGATGCTCCTGTAACAAAATTTGGTACACCAGGTAATCTTAATCCAAATAATTTTTATGCTATTAATGACAGAACGGATTTAAATAAAGGATTCGTATTTCTGGCTCACGACGCGGAGCACAGTCTGTTTGATATTAACGAAAACAGGGTTAATATTGGGACTTCTTCAACTAACAAGATGGAAGTTACAGAGTTTGAACGCTTCCATCCCCAATGGCTCCATTTTAAACTTTCAGAAAACCCACATTACAGAGCACTATTTGCCGACAGAGCTTACAAAGCCTTGTACAACAACGGACAATTAACACCCATAGCGAATAAAGCGCGGTTAATGAACAGAGCAAATATGATACAAACTGCAATTATTGCCGAATCGGCCCGATGGGGCGATACAAAAAATGCAACGCCCTTGAACAAACAAGATCATTGGATTCCTGCAGTTTCAAATATTGCAAACAACTACTTCAATGTACGAAGTAATATTGTAATTACACAATTAAAGGAAGCTGGATTATTGCCTGACATTGAACCTCCTTTACTTAAAAACAATGGAATATTGATTACCGGAGCAAGACTGGGAATGATAGGATCCAATATTAATATCTCAAATCCAAATTCGAGCGGAGTAATAATTTATTCGCTAAATGGTGAAGATCCACGCACTGTTACCGGGCAAATTAATCCAAAAAGTATAAGTGCCGGAAGCTTAACTGATATAAATATTAACGAAGTTACACATTTGAAAGCCAGAGTTAAAACCGCCACAACATGGAGTCCACTACGGGATATCTTTTTAGTACCTGCTAACTACAGTGTTAATGGATTAAGATTGACCGAAATGCATTATCACCCATTGGATTCATTAGGTTTTGGAGGAAAAGAGTTGGAATTTATTGAATTTAAAAACACTGGAAATATGCCAATTGACATGATGGGTATTTCTTTTGTAGCAGGAATTGAATTCACCTACAATCAAAAAAATATTATTCAACCGGGTGGTTTTTCAGTTATTGCATCCAATGCTGAAGCTTTTAAATTATTATATGGAAAATATCCCGATGGAGTTTATAATAAATCCTTAAGCAACGGAGGAGAACTAATTAATATTAACGATGCAAAAGACAATTTACTTTTATCTGTGGAGTATGACGACAAAGAACCCTGGCCTGAATTTGCAGATGGTATGGGATATTCTTTGGCTAGTTTCAATATAAACCCAACTGGCGAACCCAATCAGCATTTCTACTGGCGAGCTTCTTTTTATAAAGGCGGATCGCCTTATGCCGACGATAATCAAAAACCTTCAGGTATCGACAGATTGTACGACTTTGGCAAATTAACAGTATATCCTAATCCTGCTACTGATTTTGTGCGTGTAATTTCGGAACGTACATTTAGTGGAATGGTTACAGTTACACTTCACTCACTTAATGGTAGTATAGTTGCTAAAGAGCAAATGATTGTTTCGGACAACAACAATTTTGAATTTCAAATAGGCAAGTACAATCTTCAAAAAGGAATTTATCTCTTGCATATACGGGATACTGATTTTTCGCAAAAACTTAGGTTAATTATCAAGTAAAAATAGAAATTTATGAAGATGAAACAAAATGTTCTTATAAGTGTAAAAACCATAGCAATGGTAATTATTCTGAGCCATTTTTATGGTTGCGAAACAATTGAAGGTGAAGGTGGCAGCGGGAAAATAAGTGGTGTCCTTATTCAAAGGAGTTATAACGATGATTATAGCTTACTTATTTCTGAAAAGCCTGCAGAAGCCGAAGATATTTATATAAAATATGGTAGTAATGATGCAGTGGCAGATAGGATAAAGAGTTCTGAAACAGGTTATTTCGAATTCCCGTATCTCTATCCGGGAGAATACACGGTTTTCTATGCCTCAAGCGATTCAACAAACAAAATTTCTGACAAAAAAAATATTTCGGTAACGATACAACTTAAAAAGGGTGAAAAAAAGGATCTTGGCAAGCTGTTTCGTTTAAAGCAATTGAATTTCGATGATGGTTATGGGACTATAAAAGGACAAATAAGTAAAATAATCTACCGGGAAGGTAGCCGATGGCCACATCTCATCCCTCATGATACCGTTTATGCTGTGGAACAAGAAGTATATTTAACCTATAACAATCGCCCTTTTTACGATTCCAGAATCAGAGCAAGTTACGATGGAACTTTTTATTTCAGAAATTTATTACCTGGTAAATACAAAGTTTTTCTTTACTCCGACCGCATTGATGGTGGTGTAGGACAAGCTACAGTTTTACTTAACACCCAAATAATAAAACCTGAAGAAGAGGTTGATTTAGGAGAAATATTAATACATAAATTATAAAATATGAAACAATTAAGTTTGATACTGTTGCTGACAATTGCCACTGTTTCGCTATTTAGTCAAAACAAGAAAGAGATAAGCAAAGCGGGCATTAAGTCTCGTATTGTTAAAGAAATTGTTTACGAAAAAGGACTAACCAAACCTCAAATAGAAGAAGAGACTTATTATGATAAAAAAGGAAATTTAATTGAAATAAAAGAAATAAACAGTAGTGGAAAAATAACCAACTGGATGAAGTATGAGTATGATGCCAATGATAATTTAATAAATGAACTTACACTCAACGAAAAGGGAAAAACAATTATAAAAGTAGTGTATATTTACAAAGATGAATTACGTTCAGAAAAACTCTATTACAATGAATTAGGAAAATTGGCTAAGAAAAAAACCTATGAATATACCTATAATCAATAATATAGAGGCCATTGTGAGTAACATGCATGCTATTTCGCTAAGTGAAATGAAGCATGTAAAGCTATTGCACCGTAACGACACCAAATTTGTGCTAAGCTTAGATAAAATTCCGGCCCTGTTACTTCAAATGCAAGAAAACTATCGTGTACTTGAAGTTGAAGGCACAAAAACTCATATTTATAAAACAACTTATTTTGATACCCCAACTAATGATATGTATCACCAACACCACAATGGTAGGATGAACAGGTATAAAATTAGAATGAGACAATATGTAGTCAATAATTTGTTTTATTTAGAAGTTAAGTTTAAAAACAATAAAGGTGAAACAATCAAAAAACGGATAAAATTATTAGATAAAGAAAGCATTGATGCCAATAACTGTGTTGATTTTTTAAAAATGAACTCACCCTACTTGCCATCAGATATTGCACCGTCAATTCACAATAGTTTTACACGAATAACGCTTGTTCATAACACTTTACCCGAAAGAATAACACTCGATTTTGGTCTACATTTTTCAACTGCTACCAACAATCAAACACAATCGTTAAATGGAGTTGCTATAATTGAAGTAAAACGCGACCTGAATACCCGTTTTTCGGAAACAATTTCGATACTTAAAATGAATCGCATTCATGAAATGGGCTTTAGTAAATATTGTATCGGAAAAGCCTTAATTGAGAATAACAACGAGGTTAAAATCAACCTTTTAAAATTAAAAGTCAGACAAATCATAAAATTAAATCATTACAATTAATAAAATAAACTACATGGAGCTTTTTGGAATTAAACTTATTTCGGAATCTAGTTTTTATGAACTTGTATTAAGGCTTGGACTTAACACTTTCATAATAGTATTACTAATCGGTATTTTATATTATTCGCGCGCAAAACGCAAGGAATATGTATTTACCTACTATATTTTTTCTTTTGTGGTTTTCTTATTGTGCTATATGCTCAATAATGTTAAACTTGAACTTGGTTTCGCATTGGGATTATTTGCAATATTTGGTGTAATCAGGTATCGCACTACACAAATAGAAATTAAAGAAATGACTTATTTGTTTCTGGTAATAGGAATTTCGGTAATCAATGCCCTCGCAAATGAAAAGGTAAGTTATGCTGAACTCTTATTCTCTAATTTTTCATTGTTGAGTATTACATTTCTTATGGAACGTGTTTTTTTTAAACGTCACGAAACTTGTAAACAAATTGAATATGAAAAAATTGAATTAATAAAGCCACAGAATAAGGAATTACTTATTCAAGACCTTGAAGAGCGTACCGGTCTTAAAATTAATCGCGTAGAGATAGGAAAAATCAACTTTTTAAGAGATTCTGCCAGATTGTTTGTTTATTATTATGAAGAAAACGATTTGGTAAATAGCGCTAATTCAGATATTAACAATGATCAAGACTCTGACGATTAGAAGAGTACTATTCATATTTGCCATATTTATGGGTTTTTTCGATTTAAAAGCTCAGGTATCTGACTTTCAGGTGCGAACAGGCATTCAAATTTCGGGCGATGTATCGAAAAAAACTAAATGGCGGGTCGAGACCGAAAGCCGTTTTAAAAATAATGCTTCAGCACTTGATCGAATTTTGATTGAGCCAAGTATAGCCTATCGGTTACAGAAGTTCTTGAGTATTGGTGTCGGCTATCGGTGGACGCTGTTATATGATGATAAATCTAATAATATACAACAAAACCGCTTGTATACAGATGTGGCTTTGTACCAGACTTTCAAATCGTTGGAATTTAAATTTAGATCGAGAGCTCAATATGACATTGAAAATTCAAATCAGAACCAAAATTATAGTTTCAACGATCTATTCTTTCGTCATGCTTTAAGCATGGACTACAATATTTTTGGAAGCCGCTTCACACCTTCTGCAAGCATCGAATTGTTTCATAATATTGATAATGCTAAACAATATAGAATTGAAAAATACAGATATACCCTAAGTATTGATTACCGAATAACACGCAATGCCAGCATATCTTCATTTTACATGATTGATGATGAAGTAAATGTAAAAAACCCAAAAACAAACTATATTCTTGGGTGTTCAGTTGGTTATAGATTTAGGTAATAAATATTTACCATTTTTCGGCTCGGCTATGCCCTACCGATAAATCGGCATCTTCGACTGGTTTAACGAGAATGTACCATTTACCATTTAATAAAAGAAAGATAAACAGCACATTACACGTTTAGTAATGCTATATTATATTATTCTCATTACTTCTAATTAAAAAAATATCTGGTCTTATCGTCTATATTTATCAAAAACATCCTTAAATTCTTTATAAATGGTTTTTTCGTGAGGTTTTAAACTATCAAAAGCAATAGGGTTTTTCTCTTGTAAATCTGACTGCACATTGTAGAATTCGCCTGTTTTGTACAATTTATATGTTGAGTTGCGTACCAACTCTTTTACAGCATCTAATTTACCCGATTTTGTATACCAGCAGTAAATCCATTCTCGAGTTGTCTCTTTTTCTCCAAGAAGGTATGGTAGAATACTCACTCCATCTAGCTTAAGGTTATCGGGGATCTTGGCATTGGCAACATCGCAGATAGTAGGCAGAAAATCGCTACAATCTACCAGATTTTTACTCACACGTCCGGCTTTTATTGCTTTATCCCAACGAATTATCAGAGGTGTATGTGTTCCATTGTCCTTTGTGGAGCCTTTTCCACCTTTGTAGCTCTTTCCGTTGAGCATTGATGTAATCGATGTTTCAGTTCCATTATCACCCGTAAAAATAATAATTGTATTTTCAGTCAAACCGAGAGCTTCAATTTTATCCACAATTTTCCCCACCATTTTATCCATATATGCTACCATATCCGGGAAGTACTTTGTTTTTCCCTCGTAAGTCAGTGAACCCTTGTCGGCAGGATTCCAATCTTTCGAATCGGGAGTAGGAACAAATGGACAATGCGTGAGTAACATTGGATAATAGGCCAAAAAAGGTTTATCCTTGTTTTGATCTATAAAATTGCACAAAAAATCGGTCAGTAAATCGGGAGCATATGCTCCATTTGCATACTTCTTTACCTCTCCATTATATTCGAGTATCGGATTTGAATATCGACTATCGTGTCCTTCCGGGTCGGTATTTCCTAAAGTATGTTGCCACAAACAAGCAGTATCGAACCCAAAATGCTGTGGTGAATCCTTTTCTTTACCTAATTGCCACTTGCCTGCAATCGCAGTTTTGTAACCTGCAACTTTCAATATATTAGCAAAACTAATCTGATCACGCTTTAATGTTCCAAAATTAAGATAATTCCGTACATTGTACTTGCCGGTCATCATTTGAACTCGTGTAGGAGTAGAAACAGGTTGGGAATGGTAGTTTTCGAATCGAATACCTTTTTGTGCTAACTTGTCGATATTAGGTGTTTTGTATGATGTACCACCATTGGCAGCAATGCACTCAAAACCCAAATCATCAGCCAGAATAAGAATAATATTAGGTTGTATAGCTTGGGCGGCAATAGGTGACGCAAATGTTGCTATTGCAGCTTTAATAAAAAAAAAGTGTGATAGATTATTCGATTTTTTCATTTGAACATAAAAGCTTATCAAATTAATATAGTAAACTGAAATAAATATTGCAAATATAAACATTAGAAACCTTTTAACTCTAAATAACACGAATAAATAAAGGATATACATTTAAGAAAAATGTGTGGAGATAATACGAAGTAAGTTTTATTTGTAAAATCCCACAGAAAAACAGAAAAGAGAATGATGCCATAAATATTCTTTTCGTTCTTATTACTTTACTTTTCGTTCCAAAAACACATTATATGGTGTGTGCATGTTTTAAATAGCATATTTTTGTGGAAATTATTATTACAAAAAAATCATTATTAATTAATTCTTAAAAAATTTCCCTTTATGAAAACAAAAATTACCCTTTCGTTTTTAGTTGTGCTTTTTTGCACTGTAAGTATTTTTGCTCAGAAAAAAATTATGTTTGTAGGTACAGGTACAGCTGCAAGTGTTGACGATGCAGTTGTAATTGCAAAACTTCAACAGCAAGGTTTCACAGTTACTTTTATTGGACAGGGTGACTTAGCAATTGCTGGTGGTGTGCCAAGTAATGCAACAACCGCGACAACTTTTGCTGAATGCGATGCAGTTGTAGCATCATCTTCTGTTTCTGGTGGTACTGTTGCACCATTTGCACTCTACTGCGTAGGAGAAACTGTAGCCAAACCGTATATGACCTGGGAAGCTGCTAATTTTGATGAGATAGGTGTTATGTCAGGGACTGGTGGTATTTTACCAAGAGATTTTAATGCTACAACCAATAGTGCAATTGGAAGCAATTTTATTGGAAGCTTAACTACATTTGCGTATACAACCGGTCCGGTAACAATGAATTCTTCAACAAACGCATCAGCATTAGCTACAGGTTATGTAAGCATTGCAACTGCAATTGCTGCAAGCAAGCTTGTTGCTACTAATGATACAACTATAACAGTTGGATATTATTTGGCCAAAGGAGCTACTAACCGTGAAGGGGCTCAATCGGGTGCAAATGTTATTGCCTGGAATATGTTTAACAACTCAAACAATTCAATTACCCCTGAAGGCTGGGAATTATTTTTAAGAGCTGTTTGTGTACTTGCAGGTAAAGTTTATGTAGCATCTACTGGCATTAAAGATATCGCTTCTTATGATGTTAATTCAAAAATTTGGTATGCTAATGGTAATTTGAATATGGATATCTGGAAAAACCTTAAAAATAGCCAACTAAACATTTACAATACAGAAGGTAAAATGATTTCTAAAACTCAAATTTCCGGAAGCGGATTAATTACAATTCCAGTATCTAACCTTAAAAGCGGGTTGTATATGGTTGTTGGAGAAGGCTTTAAAGGCAAATTTCTCAAAAACTAGTATTAGATAAAAAATATTATGAAGAGGTTGTCTGAATAAGACAGCCTCTTTTCGTTTATCTACAAATAAAATAGGTATATGTTTCTAACAGAATATAGAGAATAAAAATAATATTGGGTTGTCTTTGCTTGGGTGGCAATAGTTAACCCAACTGTTGCAATTGTTGCATTAATAAACAATAACCGCGATAAATAATTTGATTTTGTCATTTGAATTGAAAAACTTTCCAAATAAATAAAGAAAACTGAAATAAAATATTGCAGAATATAAGCATTTACCATTTTGTCGCTCAGCTATGCCTACCAATAAATCGGCATCTTCGATTGGGTTACCAAGAATGTGTCATTTACTATTTAAAAAGAGAAAGAAAAACAACACATTACAGGTTTCGTAATGCGGCTTTAGATTATTCTCATTACTTCATTATTTAATTCTTTAATTTGTGTCTGCATAAGTTACCTGGCTTTTTATAATTTAAGTTTGATTCCTCAAAGTTATAATACTCTTGTGATTTATGCATTTTTTGGCATAGAATCTTATTATCTTACAATCAAAGGGACTTAGAAATAATAAGAGATCTGTTCAATTTTTTGACATTCTAAAGAAAAAAGGACAGAGAACAATACCATAAATATTCATTTCGTCCCTTTTTTTTCACTTTTAGTCCTAAAAAACACACTATATGTTGTATATATGTTTAAAATCGCATATATTTGTGGTAATTTTCTTTACTAAAAAAAATCTAATTATTAATTAATTTACTAAAAAAAATTACGCTTTATGAAAACAAAAATTACTCTCTCGTTTTTAGTTGTGCTATTTTGCACTGTTAATGTTTTTGCTCAGAAAAAATTATTCTTTGTTGGAAACACAGCTACCACAGCACCTCTTTATGTTTTTCCTAATTGTGATGCTCGCGACACAACTTCAATGAATAAGTTAAAAGCTCAAGGCTTTACACTTTCGTTTGCAGGTGATGATGAAACAAAACCTGCTGCAACTCAAGAGCTTAAAGATGCTGCTACAGCAAAAATGAATGAAGCAGACATTGTTCTTGTTTCTTCAACTGTTGGTTCTGGTGATGTTGCTGCAATTACTACGGCTGCAGTTAATGCTGGAAAACCTGTATTGGCTTGGGAATATGGTGTTTTTGATGAAATGAAAATGATGGTAAATACGTCTAATAGAACCACAGGTGTTGTGACTTCTGCAACTATTAATCCAACCATTGACAGTAAGATTAGAGGAAGTTTAACTACATTTGAATATATAACAGCTGCTAGAGGTGTTAGAAGTTCAACACGTTTTACTCAAGGTGCAGGTGTGGTAAATATTGCTAATATGACGGTAAAAAATTTAGTAGGTGATACAAATGCAGATTCATTGTTAGCTGTTGCACAATACCTTAAACTTGGTGATTCAAACTCCGATGGAGTTCCTGCTACAGCTTCAGTTATTTCATTTCCTATGTTTGATAATGACAATACTACTATAACAGCCGAAGGTTGGGAATTATTTTTAAGATGTGTTTGTTTTCTTGGAGATAAAGCCTATATAGCTACTGGAGTAAAAGATGTCGCTTCTTATGATGTAAATGCTAAAATTTGGTATGCAAATGGCAATTTGAATATGGATATCTGGAAAAATCTTAAAAACAGCCAACTCAGTATTTACAATACAGAAGGTAAAATGATTTCCAAAACACAAATTTCAGGATTTGGTCTTATTTCAATTCCAGTATCAAACCTTAAAAGTGGGTTGTATATGGTTGTTGGAGAAGGCTTTAAAGGCAAATTTATCAAAAACTAAAATTGCATAAAAAAATCTTATAAAAGAGGTTGTTTGAATAAGACAGCCTCTTTTCGTTTTCAACAAAAAGGTAAATGTTTCCAAAAGAATATAGCAGTTGTAAAAACAGTAAAGAAAAAAGTGCTTAACTACATTGAAATGCAGCTTCCAACAAATTAAACCCAATAGGATAAGTTAATCTAATACATCATACATATTTTTGAAGGTTTTGAAACTCCTTTTAAATGGTAATAATCATTCAATGAAGTATTACCAAATAGAGATTTCCAAAATGTGATTTGAATCTCCACCCAGCTAAAACATACAGGTAGAATTTTTCGGTAGCACTAATGTACAGATTAATAAAATTTATCCATGTGTTGTTATTGAAATCATATGTGCCCGAAAACCCATAAATTTAACATCTTTATATTGCGTAGTCTCAGGATTAAAATCAATATAACGAAGTTTGAACTCCACGCCAAACTTACCAAATGGCAACAATACACTCAAAACTCATATCATCAGCCAGAATAAGAATAATATTAGGTTGTTTTGTTTGGGCGGCAATATTTGACGCAATTATTGCAATTGTTGCATTAATAAACAAAAATCGTGATAAATTATTCGATTTTTTCATTTGAAAAAAACTTATCAAATTAATAAAATAAACTGAAATAAAATATTGCAAAATATAAGTATTAACCATTTTACCACTCAGCTATGCTCTTTGGTTTACCAAAAATCTACAATTTACCATTTATTAAAAAAGATAAACAGCACATACAGGTTTTATATGTGATATTTTATAATTCTCCACTACTTATAAATAATAAGAGATAAGTTTTATTTTTGACATTCCAAAGAAAAAAAGGACAGAAAACAATGCCATAAATATTCATATCGTCCTTTTTTATTCACTTTTAGTCCTAAAAATACATTTTATGGTGTGTGTTTGTTTGAAATAGCATATTTTTGTGGATATTATTTAAAAAATAAATTCTAATTATCAATTAATTTACTAAAAAATCGTTCGCTTTATGAAAACAAAAATTACGCTTTCTTTTTTAGTTGTGCTATTTTGCACAGTTAGTGTTTTTTCTCAGAAAAATGTTATTTACGTTCAGGGAAATGCTACCCCTAATGTTTCAGATGCCTATCTTATAGCAGCATTAACTACTGCTGGTTATACTGTAACAGCAAAGGACGATGATGATGCAACTACAGAAGCTGCTGTTTCAGATGCAACAACGAATCTTGTTGTTATTTCATCAACTGTTGGTGGTTCAAAAGTGACAAAATTTGCGTGGGTAGACAAACCAATAATCGTATGGGAGGGTGCAACTTATCTTGCTTATGGATTAGCCGGAGTTAATGGTGGGGGTTTTGATAATACTTTATCACTAGCCATCAATCTTACAAGCAACACACATCCACTACAAACCGGATTTAGTGTTGGCGATAATGTAATATTTACTGGTACGGCAACCGCAGGTACTTTTTCTCAATTTACATTTTATGCAGGACCTACTAAACCGGCAATTCGATTGGCTACTTTATCTTCAAATCTTGACCTAACAAAAGGAGCATGGGTGTTGTTCGAAAAAGGTACTGAACTTAGTCCCAATACTGCAGGTACAATTGTTGGTTACCCTGCCGATGGTCTTTCGGTTAATACTAGAATTATAGTTCCTTTTAGTAACGATTTCTTTGCTACACCTAATGACTTGGGTTTAAAATTATTTATGAATTCAGCAGAATATGCTCTTACTGGAAATGTTAAGGCAGCACTTTCAAAAAACACCATATCAAATAACTCTTTCTATCCTATTCCAGCTAAAAATATGATTTATGTGAAAGATGAACAAGTAAAGTCCATAAGCATCTACAATACATTAGGAAGCGAAGTGTTGAAAGCAAATAATAATCTTTCAAAAGGCGTTGATATTTCTAACCTACCTGCAGGTTCGTATATCATTAAGGCATCTGTAAATAATGGAACATTATCGTCAAAACTTATTAAAGAATAATTCTCGAATTAGTTAACGAATTCATGATAACTGATTCAATATACAATAAAAAAGGTTTCGCAAAATGTGGAACCTTTTTTATTGTAAGACAATTGCATAGCAATGATTGTGGAAAATCAAATTTTAAATTGCAAGCATGCCTAAAAAGCCGAAAACAATAAATCAAAAGCGGATTCTCAGTAAAGGATACACTTAATACCCGCTAATAAAATAATAAGTATTTGGTTTGCATTGAAGATATTTTCTCAGTTTATTTGGGTTTGCAGTTTAAGTATTTTTTTGAGTATCAATTACAACATAAAAAAATATTGTTTATTTTTATTATCGACACATAAATAGACATAATTGCTTTTGTGAGATAGAACCATAATCGAGTTAGTGCAAAAAGGCAAAAAAAAGTCTGTGAATAAAGCCAGCATATTCATAGTCAATTTTGAAAACTAAATTTTTCAGGCGTTAACTAATTGTTAAATAGACTACTTCTTTATCATTATTGCTATTCTACAATACTAGTCGTTAGTTAGTTTGATTGTTGGTATAAGCATTTAAAAAACCACAAGTTTTTTTGTTGACGACACGTCATTTATTAATGTTCTTACCATATAAACACCTGAGCTAAGATTACGAGTCATATCCAAATTCCAGGTGTTGGTTCCAGCGGAAAATTGCTTTGTGCTACTGTAAATCTGTTCTCCGGAAAGTGTAAGTATTGAAAGTTGTACAACATTTGGAGTATCCAATTGGAAAGTAAGTTGCGTATCTCCGGTTGTTGGATTGGGATACAATTTCATCAAATTATTGTCTTCCTTTGGTTGCTTCAAACCACTAATTAACTGATTACCTCCCAATTCGACATAATTAGCATAAGGATAAACTGCGAATACACACAAAGTTAATTCACTTCCTGCTTTTCCAGCAGTACGCAAAACACTTGCCGGCGATAAAGTTCCATCGGTGCTATGAAAGTAAAAATGTGTTTTCCACGACTTGAGTAACTTGTAATCATCAATTCGAATCGTAGTTCCATCTTTAAAAGTAATTTCTACTGCGTAAGTACTATCCAGAGGTACTTTAAAATCAGCTGTGTAGTAAGTTTGACCTTCCTTTTGCCTTGAAAAAACAGTAGTTGTTTTCTCTTCAAATTGGCTATTAGATTTTATCAATCGCACTTTTGCTTCACTTGCCAACGACGGATCTTTTACATAATTTTGAGGATCTTCGTTGAGCCGCATACCTGTTATGACAAGATATGCATCGTTTTCTTCGTACTGCGCAGCAATATTGGCTGCAAAAATTAAGAGTAGAATAATTAGTACATTAAGCCGAATGAAGGACAAATCAACCATATTGTTCATTTTCAATTAATTATTCGAATACTAATTCGGTTCCAACTACCAATCCATGTAAAAGATTGAAATAATCGGTACAATTTTGATTGGTTACTTTTATGCCATTAATCACCAAATTTCGAAAAATCAATTTTCCAAAAGCTGAGTTGCTAGCAGAACTCCTCCCAGCAGTAGATTTACTAATGATTTTTTGTGTATTGATGGTTATATTCTCGAGAACTACATTATCAAATGCAACACCTGCACCTGTGTAATCGCTTATTATTAAAAACAATCGACCTATAAATGGTGCTTCACTAATAATATTTTTAACATGCAAATTTTTATTATTATACAATGCAGGAACTTGCAAATTAATGTGCTGTTTGGCAGACGAATTATGACAAATTATATACAATCCATCCAATGTACTATTGCTTGTTCTGTTTACTAAAAATGGTTCAGCATTGCTCAACTGCCAAACAGTATAATTCCTTACTTTTGCCGATCCGTTGAACTTCAAATTCGTATCGGCGGCCATTACAAAACAATCTTCAACATTAAAGCCGCTATATGTTTCGCTGGAACTTGGGTTTTCCACAGTTAAACCATCCGTATTTCCATGCCACGCTCCCACTACAGCCACATCCGTAATTGGTGCACTGGAATGAGTCATGTGATTATTGGCATCTGTATAATTTATACCGTCAATCTTTACCCATCTAATCTCTGAAGTAGTGTAAGGAAGTCCTGTCCAAATATTTTTCTGTCCCGACATAGTGCCTCGCCCTCTCAGTATCGGCATGTCTTTTATCAACATTTTTGAACTTGCAGTAACATGGCCAAATACATAAGCACCACCTTCGAGATACATAGTTTGTCCACTTTTTAACACCATATAATTATCAGGATTTGAAGTCGTAAATCTCGAATAATCATGAACGCCTTTTTCGAAATAAATCAAAGTGGCTTTGTCAAAATCTGCTTGTGTAAAGGTGTTGCCGGGCTTAATCAACAAAGTACCTGAGGCATTTTTATCCGGAATATTAATTTCGGGAGCACGTGCAAAAAGAAAGAATGGATTACGGTAACCGGCGAATGCTTGCACTGTTTTACCATTTGTAATTCTTTCTCTGGCTTCCAAATAATTAGGAACTATGGCTATTTTTACAGGCTTATCTAATGTAAAGCGCACGATATCAGCGGAAACTATATTACAAACAATTCCCAAATATGATGGAAAAATTCCGCAACTTGTTAAAGGTAAGGTTATGCCCTCTACATTTGAGCTAATCTTAATCTCAACTTCTACCGGGCCACCTTCAAAATCGAAATGTGACCACGAATGAGCATAGGTATCTTTGCTGAGTTTTGGATCGACATATTGGTTAGCATGTAAACTTAGAAAAGTGTTTTTTTTGTATAAACCCTCAGCATCAATCTCTTTATCTATCGTCCGATTGTATGTGTAATATACGAATGGTTTGTAGGTATTACCCTCACTTTTAATGGAAATAGCATAATCAGCAGATGGCAAAATTTCTCCACCAGGGCCATCCCAAGGAATAATGCGAGTAGTTGAGCGCTTCAAATTTGATGCATTCAATCTATTAAAACCTGATA
>JFJP01031720.1_pt1 | contig 20713 bp, 21 predicted proteins | sample 431651 | NCBI WGS metagenome assembly JFJP01 (sample SAMN02602958, study PRJNA72255) | Microbial mat metagenome, whole genome shotgun sequencing project. | biome: fresh water; feature: sink hole; material: water; isolation source: purple microbial (photo- and chemosynthetic) mats found in...
GCAAATTGGCAGAGCGTGTTTATGCACAGGGTGCGCCGTCAGCCGATGATTTTAAAGAGGCGACTCAAGAAGCCCATCAAGCACATGAGTCCAAACCTGCGGATGATGCGTTGGATGCGGAGTTTGAGGAAGTTAAGAAGTAAGCTTTAAAATTTGTTCCCACGTTCTTTTATTAGAGCGTGGGTTTTTTTAATTAAATAAAGTTTTAATCATGGCAAAAACAGCTCAATTTTTTAAAGTAACTTTTGAAGATATAAAACATAAGTGGTCAAAAATTTATCCCGCTAAAACTAAAGAAAGTTTGATTGACGCCTTAAATGAAAAAGAACTTAAGCGTGTCAATATAGTAGGTGTAGATTGGCTGGGACATCATCTAGTTGAAATACAACCTAATGAAGAAGGGGATAATTTGAAATTTGTTGCTACAATCAATGGGGAAGATGTAACTATCAATGAGTCAGATATAGGTTTTGATTATTTAGAGCTTCAGTTATATAAGCAAATTAAAGAATTTAAGAAAGAATACTTCAAACACATTTAACTCTTTGAAAGTAATAGTCTTCCATTAACTATAAATCAAAAAAACATAGATTAAAATCCAAGCTTTGAAAAAGAATTAGAATCGCTTGTTGAAATAGAAGTTATAAATATATCCAAGCTTTCTACTAAACCGATTTTAATTCTTGGATTCAAGAAAATATCGTTTTGCTAACATAGTTAAGCCAAACAAGGTGTTAAATTATGTCAATTACAATAGATTTAAATCCAAGCCTCGAAAAAGAATTAGAGTTTTTGTTGAAAGAGAAAAGATAGATGTTTCTTTATTGTTTCAGCAGTTTTAGAGGATTTAATGCGTGAAAAGCATCAGCCAACGGCTTGGGAATTAGGAAAAGAAGGTTTCGGAGCGGATAAAACTCACGAAGGCAATATAGCACAAAACACAAAATCTTTATTAAAAGCACGGTTTAAAAATGCTAGTTGATACAGGCTTTTTAGTTGCCCTATATATCCAACGCGATAAATTGCATTCGCAAGCCTTAAATTTCTTGCAACAAAATAAACAACCTTTAATAACAGTTTCGCTTAAAAAATAATAATTGGTTTAATTTATTGAATTGGTACTGAGCAAAAAATGAATATCCAAACACTTTACGAAACAGATTTTAATTCTTGGATTCAAGAAAATACAACTTGGTAATCTATAAATGCCCTACGTTTCAATGTTCTTTGGAATAATCATTCGGATGTTTCATAATGAACATAATCCTCCACATTTTCATGCTGAATATCAAGCTCAAAAAGGCTCTTTCAATTTTGATGGTGAAATGGTAAATGGAAGCATAAAATCAAACACAGCAAAAAGACTTATTAAAGAATGGGCTTTATTGCACAGAAATGAATTAGAACAAAATTGGGAAAAAGCTATTCAAGGTAAACAAATTGATAGAATTGCACCATTAAATTGAAGAGGGTTATATGATGGAATACATACCAGTGGTAATAGATGCTGAATATCTTCACGATTATAAAATTAAAGTTACTTTTGATAACGGTGAAAAAAGAATTGCAAATTGTTTAAAATGGTTGAATGGTGAAGTTTTTGAACCCTTAAAAGATAAAAGTTATTTTCAACGATTCTTTGTTGACGGCTGGACTATTTCATGGCCAAACGGTGCGGATATTGCGCCGGAAACGTTGTATACAGAAAGCGAATTAATTTATTAAATGAACATTCAAACCCTCTACGAAACCGATTTTAATTCTTGGATTCAAGAAAATATCACTTTGCTTAAACAATCGCGTTTTAATGAAATAGATAGTGAAAATCTTATAGAAGAACTAGAGGGATTAATCAGAAGAGATAAGCGAGAATTAGAGTCCAACTTATTAATTCTTCTCGCCTATTTATTGAAGTGGCAATATCAAGAAGTTTATCGCTGTAATGAATGGCTATGTAAAATAATTGAACAAAGAATGCTTGTAGAACTTTTGCTTGAAGATATGCCCAACTTAAAAAACTATTTACCAACAGCTATTGAGAATATTTACTCCCGTGCTGCTGAATTAGCAACTGTAGAATCCGGCACTGATTCTTTTCCTTCCATTTGCCCTTATACTGAAGAGCAATTATTAGATACAAATTTCTATCCTTAGCCATGTATCAAGAAAAATTCCAAAAATTTGAAAATATCGAAAATTTAGCCGGTAAAGCGTGGGAACATTCTGTAGCACTGGATGTTTTAAATGCAACCACGATTAAAGACTGCTCAATTCATTGTTTTCATTATCAACAAATGCTGGAATTATTTTTTAAGCATTTATTAGAAACTAAAAGTGAATTTGGGGCATTTAGTAGAACCCATAAACTACAAAAGTTATTAGAAGAGTTAATTGCTTACACAGCATTTAGGACGGATAAATCTAAATACAGTATGGCATTACAAGTGATTACGGTATGTGCTGAAGAATATCGTTATAATTTTTTAATTGATTGTAGTGGTTATAAGCAAAGTGTTGAAATTTGTAATGAATTATTAACTTTTCTGCTTGATTTTGAAAATGAGCAAGAATAAATGTAGCTTATAACAACTTTACGAATTAAATTTACTATAAAATACTCCCATTACACGGTTGAAAAATTCAAGGTTAAATATCACTCATGGCAGAAAAAGAAGACTTTTACAAATTATTAGAACTTGATAAAAACGCCAGCGATGCGGAAATTAAAAAAAGCTATAAACGGATGGCGATGAAATATCACCCTGACAGAAATAGTGACAATCCCGAAGCCGCTGAGGTTAAATTTAAGCAAATTAAAGAGGCTTACGAGGTTTTATCTGACCCGAAAAAACGCTCTGCTTATGACCAATTTGGTCATGCTGGAGTTGACCCGTCAATGCGGGGGGGGGCTGGTTTCAGTGGTGCAGAAGGCTTTGGCGATATTTTCGGCGACGTGTTTGGTGATATTTTTGGCGGAGGGCGACAACAACGTAGCAGTGTGCAACGCGGTTCTGATTTGCGCTATAACTTAGAACTTTCTTTAGAACAAGCGGTTGCAGGAACAGAGGTTAAAATTCGTGTCCCCGTTCTGATTGCCTGTGATGAATGCAATGGTTCGGGGGCGAAAAAAGGCTCAAGTCCTGTGACGTGTTCAACGTGTCACGGGCATGGACAAGTGCGGATGCAGCAGGGGTTCTTTTCTGTACAGCAAACTTGTCCGATCTGTCATGGCTCAGGCAAACAAATCAAAGACCCGTGCCGCAAATGTCATGGGCAAGGACGCTTGCAAGATACGAAAACCTTGTCAGTGAAAGTCCCCGCTGGTGTTGATACAGGCGATAGAATCCGTTTAGCAGGTGAAGGTGAAGCAGGACAACGTGGCGGACAGGCAGGCGATTTGTATGTGCAAATTCAAGTCAAAGACCATGCAATTTTTACCCGTGACAATGCTGATTTGTATTGTGAAGTGCCAATTAATTTTCCTACGGCGTGTTTAGGCGGGGAAATTGAAGTGCCAACCTTAGATGGCAAAGTTAAATTGAAAATTCCTGCCGAATCCCAAACAGGTAAATTATTTCGCTTGCGCGGTAAGGGGGTGAAACCTGTACGGGGCGGGGCTGTCGGGGATTTATTATGCCGTGTTCATATCGAAACACCCGTTAATTTAACCAAAGAACAAACCCAACTGATTGAGCAATTGCAAGATTCTTTGACAGGCGGTGGCAAGCAACACAGTCCGCAAGAACACTCTTGGATAGACAAAGTAAAAAGTTTTTTTTGATAACGCAGGATAAAAAGTGATGACAAAAATTGCAATTGTTGGGGCGACAGGGCGGATGGGATTGTGTTTAATCAAAGCGGCTGCCCAACATTCTTGCTTAAGCGCGGTTGTGTCTTGCAGTGCAATGGGAAAAGATGCGGGAGAATTAGCAGGGATTGGGGCGATAAATCTGCCTGTCGCGGCGAATTTAGTCAGTGTTATTGACCAATTTGAAGTGCTGATTGATTTTACTCGCCCGGACCCTTCAATGGATTTTATTGAATTTTGTCGCCAACACGGTAAAAAAATTGTCATTGGTACAACAGGTTACAGTGAGGCACAAAAAGAAACCATTGCAAAAGCGGCGCAAGAAATTGCCATTGTGCTTGCGCCCAATTTTAGTGTCGGGGTTAATTTATCCTTGAAACTATTGGAAATGACGGCGAAAGTGATGGGCGATTATACGGACATAGAAATTATTGAAGCCCATCATCGACACAAAATTGACGCGCCTTCAGGAACAGCTTTGCGGATGGGGGAAGTAGTTGCCCAAGCGTTGGGGCGAGATTTAAAAGACTGTGCTATTTACGGGCGTGAAGGCAATACGGGCGAGCGGGAACGCAAAACCATTGGTTTTTCGACCATTCGCGCGGGCGATATTGTCGGTGAACATACGGTGATGTTTGCCGATGAAGGGGAACGGGTTGAAATTACCCACAAAGCCACCAGTCGCATGACGTTTGCTAACGGCGCGGTCAGAGCGGCATTGTGGTTAAACGATAAGTCAGCAGGCTTGTATGATATGCAAGACGTATTAGGATTAGTGTAATGCTCTGTTTTATCTACAAAAGCTTGAAAAAAGACGGGCTTTATTTGTATTTGGATAAAAAGGAAGATTTCTCTGCGTTGCCTGAGGCTTTATTGGCTAACGTAGGAAAGTTAGCGTTTGTGATGGAACTTGAATTAACGCCTGAGCGAAAATTGGCGCGTGAAGACAGTCAAAAAGTGTTGGCAAGCTTAAAAGAAAAAGGCTTTTTTATGCAGTTGCCACCGTTGGTTTTGTCTGAGCTTCCTCTCTTGTCATAAATCTTTCCCTCCTTTATAAAAGGAGGGAAACTTAAAACCGCTTAATCCATGCGATAATTCGGTGCTTCTTTGGTAATCGTCACATCATGAACGTGACTTTCCCGCATTCCTGCACTGGTGACGCGCACAAATTGTGCTTTTTTATGTAGCAGCTCAATCGTTGCACTGCCTGTATAGCCCATACTCGCACGAACTCCACCTAATAATTGATGAATGACCGCGTGTAAACTGCCTTTATACGGGACTCGCCCTTCAATCCCTTCTGGCACTAATTTTTCGCCATCGGTATTATCTTGAAAATAACGGTCACTTGAGCCTTGTTGCTGCGACATTGCCCCTAATGACCCCATGCCACGATAGGATTTATAAGAACGCCCTTGGAAAAGTTCCACTTCACCCGGCGCTTCTTCTGTGCCTGCAAACATCCCCCCTAGCATCACCGCAGAAGCTCCAGCAGCAAGAGCTTTAGCCACATCACCTGAATAACGCACACCCCCATCGGCAATCAGCGGAACCCCCGTGCCTTTTAACGCTTCAAAAACATTATTGATGGCGGTAATTTGTGGCACACCTACGCCTGCAACAATCCGGGTGGTACAAATAGAGCCAGGGCCTATGCCTACTTTTACGCCATCTGCACCCGCTTCGACTAGGGCTATAGCGGCTTCGGCGGTAGCGATATTGCCACCAATCACTTGTACTTGTGGAAAGGTTTGTTTTACCCAACGTATTTTATCTAAAACCCCTTGGGAGTGACCATGTGCAGTATCCACAATAATGACATCAACGCCTGCCTCCACTAATTCTTTAACTCGCTCTTCGGTATCGGCACCTGTTCCCACTGCCGCACCAACCCGCAATCTTTCTTGGTCATCCTTACACGCTTGCGGATAATCTTTGGCTTTTTGAATATCTTTGACCGTAATCATGCCGCGCAAATGAAAGTCATTATTGACCACTAACACTTTTTCAATCCGATGCTTATGCAATAAAGCAATCGCTTCTTTATGGTTAGCCGATTCATTAACCGTAATCAAATGTTCTTGCGGGGTCATCACATTAGCAACACACTCATCTAAGCGGGTTTCAAAACGTAAATCGCGACTGGTGACAATACCAACCAACTTATCACCGTCCACCACAGGCACACCTGAAATATTTTTTGCCTGCGTTAATTGAATCACTTCACGCACGGTAGCAGAAGGCGAAACGGTGAATGGGTCTTTAATTACCCCGCTTTCATATTTTTTTACACTGCGAACTTCACGCGCCTGTTTTTCAATCGACATATTTTTATGAATAATGCCGATTCCCCCTTCTTGCGCAATCGCAATCGCAAGTCGTGCTTCTGTGACGGTATCCATCGCGGCTGAGATTAACGGAATATTTAATTTAATGGTTCGCGTTAATTGGGTGGTCATTTCTACATCGCGTGGCAAAACAGTTGAGTGAGCAGGCACTAATAAAACATCATCAAACGTGAGTGCTTCTTGGAGAATTTGCATGATCACACCTAAACTTTAGGAAAATAAAAATAACCTACCATTATACTATAAAATTTGATTGGCTTTAATGGTTTTAGCTTCTGTCCAGCAATTCTCATTATGACAAAAATGCGCTAGCGTAGGGCTTAAATCAAAAATATCCGCATGGCAACCCCCTTTAGAGAAAAACAAAAGCCGAATCCGCGTTAAGCCAAAAATCGTTAGTGGCAATGATTAGACTTGCGCAAATTCAAGTCATAAATGCAACACTTGGAAAAGAATCAAAGTATTGCCTAAATATTTCAAAAAATACCTCCCAAGAAGTCTTATAATTCAAAGACTTTCATCCCGAATTCAGGTTGCTTATTTCCTCGTTTGCTTTATTTATTCCAAAAAACCTTGTTGAATTAAAAAGCAAGTTGCAAGCGCGTTGAAAATACATTTTCCGCAGGGCGATTACCGCCATTAGCTGCACCACCCACATAATAAGTATGTTCGTACTCTGTCATCAGTCGCATATTTTTATTTAAGAACCAGTTAGCCCCCACGCCCCACGCGCGTGCAGCACTGATTGAACTACTCGGATTTAACAGTTGTAATTTTGTGTTTTTAATAGTTTGAATTTGAAAAGATTTATCATCAATATCCAGTTCAGAATAACGGGCTGCCAGTTGTAACGCGCCCCAATGACCGCTAAAAGGATTGAAAGATTCGCGCGGAGTCACGCTTTGAAACGTGTTATTTTCTCCCGTCAAAACATAAGACGCTTGAATTTGCCATGCGGTGTTGTTTTGTTGAATGGCGACGCGGTTTTGGTCATCGGTTAAGCGTTGTGAAGAGAGGACATACTCGCCCAACAATCCGTAAGGGCCATAATACCAATACGCTTGCGGATACAAACGATAATGTTGTCCATTGGCGACCACCGCCGCGACACCTGTGCCTACTTTAGTGTAATCCAACAACGTGTTCTGCCCCACTTCACTTCTTAAGCTTTTCAACGCGGTGCGATTATTTTTCGGAACTTCATAACTACCAGCAAAACCGACACCGAAGCCTTCTAAGCTGTCAATACCTGAATCTTGAAACGGGTGCATCCATAACCGTCCGGCAATTTCTTTATTGTCCTCGTTTTCTTTATCCGCGTCCGCTGCGCCATTATCACCGCCGCCGTTGAAAAGCCCGATTTCATAGGTGAAAAAGTTTTTAAAATCAATCGCTCCCGCGTATTCAGCACTTTTTCCAGGTTTGGCAAAACTACCGTGCAATTTGATGCCAATGTCACGGTTACTGGACAAATACGTTGGGAAGGCGCGTTCCATGAAAGTGCCATCCGAGTCACCTTGTAAACGTTCCAAGCTGATGGGGGTTTTTTGTTTGCCAACATTTAACGCTAATCCCGGATGATAATGGGCATCAATATAAGCATCGGCGAGAATAGTGGCGTTCGCGCCAAAATCAGGCATTAATTTATAATCAAAATATTTAAAAAATCGTCCTTCAAGCCAAATTCGCGCTTGTTTTAATTCAAAGCGATTGATTGCAGCCCCTGAACCATCGCTAGTAAAAAAGCGTGCATCGCTTTGAATCGAACCTCGTAATCGCACGGTGTTTTCGCCGTCTGCGCTACCAAACAGCAAACCTTTGGAATCAAAGCTTAATTTGGGTGCTTTTTGCGCCGCTTCCGCAGCATTTTCAACGGCAAGTTCATTTTTACGCTCTAAAATTTTAACTTTACCCTCTAAGTCCTCTACTTTAGACGTGCTAGTCGCATTGCTCCCACTGGATAAATGTTGCTCCAAAGCACGGAGGCGTTGTTCAAGCTGCTCAATTTTAGCGTCTTTAGCATCTTTGTGAGCCGCTGCCTGTGCTGTTTGAAACGGTAGCGTGCCTAAAATAGTATTAATGGCGACCGTTAATAATAAAAGTTGCGTGTTTTTCATGATAATCCTTGTAGCGTTATTAGATGTTACGCAGGATAATCAAAATTTATTTGATAAAAAAGCGATATTATTTGATATATATATCTGTTTAGTAGATATAAATAGGCACTTTCAGATGAGAGCAACTCAGCAGGCTTATACTGAGTTGCAAAGTTTAAGAACGGCGTAACCTCAATATTTAATATTGATGCCCACATAAGCCGAGCGTCCCATCCCCGGAATATTTCTACCCCAAGGTGGTGTTACGTTTGCCGGCGCACTTGGATTCATGCCATAACGGTCGCCAAGATACGCCCCTGCTAACGGATGATAATATTGCTTGTCTAAAATATTATCGACCCCGACATCAAAGCGCACTTTTCCCCATTCATAGCTGCTTCTGGCATTGAGCAAAATATACGACGGGGTTTGCGTTTCATTGCGGATTGCCTGTACCCGACTTTTGCTGTCTACAAACTGCATTTCCAACGCGCTTTGCCAATTTTCCAAACGATGGTCAAGGCTTAATTTCATATTAAACGGCATCATGTGATACAAACTACCGCCATCAATACGTTCACCACCGACATAACTCATGCTGGTATGGGTGGCAACTTCACCAAGGGTATTATCTTTATACAGCTGCGCCCGACCGGAAACATCAACCCCCCACATCCGTGCATCGTGATTGGCGTATTGCAAATACACAAAGCTATTGTTGGCAGTTTGCGGCGCGGCAGTACAGCCATAAGCTGCACTCGTACCAGCAGGATTTTGACAACGGTCGGCATCAATCATGTTTTCGATATAGGTAAAATAAGCCGTGGCACTGGCTTCCCAACGTTTATCTTTCGGCTCACGAAATGCAGCGGTTAAACTCACGGTATGCGCGGTTTCTTCTTTTAAATCCAAATTACCGACATAGCCGTTGCCGTCACCGTGCCAGCCTATCATCGCCATATCCATTCGACGCGCTCCCCAGGTGTAAAGTTCATACAAATTAGGCATTCGGTTTTTACGCGCATAGCCTAATTGATATTGGCTGATGTCATCGGGAGTAAATTGCAATAACGCGCTCAGGTCAAAGGTATCAAAACTGCGCTTCCGGTTTTTGCTATTAAAAGCTTTCGCCGCATTCAATGCCACTCCCGCACCAGCCGCCGCTGCACCGCCTAACAGATTAGGATTATACGGCTGTACATCGCCAGTATTGATATTGGTATGGTCATAACGAACGCCTAATGAACTTTTCCATTGCGGATTCCAGTTTGCTTCCCACTCAGAAAAAACGCTTATCCGTTCACGCTCACCATTGTTGATATTCATATAAGATTCTGGAGCCATCATCCAATACGCCGCATTCCGCATCGGTGGATTTCCGGCAATCACAATATTACTGTTGGCACTGGTATTGGTATGCACTGGCGGCCAAAAATCGCGCAGCCTATTATTGTTATATTCATTGCCCACGCGGACGGTATGCACGTCACCAAACGGCATTTCTGCCAAGATTTTGTAGCCCAAATTACGCCCACGGGTTTCCATCGGCATTCTGTCATTAGGCGGAGCAAAACTACCGCCGGTGATAGAACCATCCAAAAATTGATTATGCTTGTCATCACCAATATCCATGCTGTGCTGGGTGCTTTCATAAAAAAACTTGCTCTCAAGCTTACCCCAGTCAAACGCACCTTTATACGAGATGTTGCCAAAAATACTGTCATTATTGGTTAAATCCATCCGTTGATTGGGAAAGCCTTGAAACGGAATATGCTGTTGTCCGCCACGAAAGACCACTAAGTGATCATCGTTTTTGAACGACAAGGCTACCGCATGATTTTGGTTTACATACGAAGTCGATTTAATTTCATCTCCTTTGCCATCGCTATAATTGCCACTTTCTGTATGTGAACCGGTATAGTCCAATCGAAAATGTTCATTGGCAATCCCCGCCGCAATACTGCCACCAAACGCATCACCATTACTGCGATAGAATGATGAAAGACTGCCATCAAGCAAAATATCCTGCCCCGGCTTGGCAAATACTGGCTCTGGGCTTTCCACAGAAATAGTGCCGCCCAAACTATCGCCGCCTAAACTCACAGGAGTTACACCGGTTAAAATGGTGATTTTACCGATATTGCTGCGGTCAATATATGACAGGGGAGGATTCATGTGATTGCCGCAAGCCGATGTCAAGGTCATACCATTAATATCAATTCTTACACGGTCATCATTTAAACCATGAATAACCGGTAAACTGGAAACGCCGCCCGCGCCATATAAACTAACCCCTGGCACGTCTTCTAAGAGTTTGGAGGTATCACTCATCGCGGCACGTTTGCTATTGATAATATTCGCTTCCATTTTTGAGGTACTTAATACTTTCAAATTGGGAAATTTTCCGGTCACAATAATTTCTTCCAAGAGGGTCTCTTCTTCAACCGCTTGCGGCACTGATTTATCTGCCGCCATACTTATGGGCATCGCCAAACATAAAGGCAATACAGCCATTATTCGGTAGCTCGGTAACGCTTTACGAATAGCGTTAGCCACACAAGTACGCGGAAAAAAACAAGGTTTAATCAAATAATTTTTCATTTTTTTGACCAATATTAGTTAATAACTATGTAATGATAAGCAAAAATTATGCCCGATAAAAATAAAAAATCTTCCTAAACAGGGCTTTTAATGTTTATTTATATGTTTAAAATCAATTACTTATAATAATAGTAATCTAAGAAAATTTAAGCTATCTAACCTGTGATAATTTTTTATTTGAGAGCATTCATTTGCTTTTAACTGTGTTAAATAACCTAAATAGAGGTTAAATAACCTAGTTAATAGGCGTGAAGTAATATTCACATCACACCTATTCACGGCGTGTTTTTTTTACCCGCACAACAGAAACCAGCCGTTGTAGCGATGTTAGCCATACCAACATTATTACCTGAGCATCCTAAAAATAAAATGCAATCAATTAAGCGTTTTGCGTGTTTCATTTCATTTTATATATTCCATTATTAGATAACTAAATCTATTAATATCATTTTATTAAAAGTAAAAAACCGATTATGATGACTCCAGATATTAAATACAGCATTCAAAATTTTGTGTGTAAGTGGTGATGTGTCTTCTTTGTGTACAGGGATGTTTTTTAGGCGGACTTTGCATCCGCCTATTTTTTTAAGTTTATTTCACATTAACTTTTCACTGTAAAAAAACACAATCTCGTATAAGCCTTAAAAAGGAGATAAATGATGGAAACTACCCATATCAAATCAAAAACAGCGTTAGACTACAAAATCAATAGATTACAAAATTTAATTGAATACCTTAACGAGACGTTTGAGAAAGAACATGAATGTAATTTTCATCCCTTTGTATTAAAAGATAATAAAGTGACAGGCATTTTTGGTATTGCGCATATCAGCAGTGATTTTTTTCCAATTCATTCACTCTATGGAGCGAATCTCATTGAAGGATATATAGCGCAATCAATTGCCTCAACGCATGAAACCCAGCCATTTAAAACAGCTAGAGTCAATAAACTATTGAAAAAAACCTTAAATAAACCCGCGCAAGTCCCTTCAATTGTGACTTTTGATAGATTGTGCCGCATAGTTAATTTATTAAATTATTTAACCTTACCAAGTAATGGTAATTTTTTAATCAGTGAAGTTAATCCACGCTATATTTTAAGCATTCCTTACAATCATGGTGTGTATTTTGCGGATATTATTGTTCGGGCTGATTTAAAACTAGAGAATATTGTCATTTCCATGACAACAGTTGGCATACACCAGGAGCATTATCCACAGCTACTGAAAGGATTAAATAATTATCGGACACTCGGTTATAAAATTGCTTTAAATATGGGTCATCTTATTTTGACGGATAAAAAAATTTCATTCCTTAATCAACTTGCACCTGATTATGTGATTGTCGATTCACCCAACGTCAGTCAATCAATGCTCAATTTTAATTCTTCATTGGTAGATACATTTCGTTATTTAAAAAAATTAACTATCTCATCAGGCGGAAAAATGATTTTAAAAAATGTTAAATACCCAGAGCAAAGCGTATTTGCATCACAAATTGGCTTTAATTTAGTTATGGGGGATAGTCATGAAAACTCATTTGAGTTTCAGGGATTAGTTGTAAACAATAAACATGACATAAGTAGTCATATTTATAGTGGATAAAATTATTTTTAAAGGCAAAAAATATGGCTATTTTAGTTGAATTTGTGATTGGCTCTCTATTAGCCATTTATTTCCACTGGGTTTTACATTATGAAGAAGCGTCTTATATTTTATTTGGATTCGGTATTTTATTATCATTGGCAACTTATTTACTGCAACACCAAATTTTAATTTCGCAAAAATTCTTGGCCACTTTGTTTGAAGGTGATCATGAACTTTCTCGCGCCTTAGCGGCTATTACTGACCACGAATGCCAACTTAAATCGCAAGAACTGTTAAATGATTTTAAAAAAAATTTAGTGCAATTGGAACGTGGTTATTTATTGCTGAATGAAGCGGAATTTTATCTGGAAGGTGTGAAAGGTGTTTCGCAAAGTCACAGCCACATTAAAGCGGTTGATCCGTTAGAAGTAGGTTGGGAAAGTCGCGGTGCAGTGCGTAATTATTATCAAGCTAATTTGGAAGCTTTAGCACGAGGCGTACAAATTACTCGTGTATTTGTGATTAGTCGGCGCGATTTGCTTAATCCTGATGTGCAGAAAATTTTGCAGCAGCAACGCACCGATGGAGTGGAGGTGTTAATCACTTATCGGGAGGATTTACCGCTAAATCAAGCCCATCAGGATGTTTATTCACTGGATTTTGCCATATATGACCATGTGTTTATAACCGATAGAGGCAGAGAAAAAGGGCTTTATTTTGGTAAACGCACTCAAAAGCCAGTGGAAATTGCAAAATATCAACACTTGTTTAATTTGATTGAACATCATGCGCATAAATTTTTAAATCAGGCAGAAACAGAACAATATTTAGTCGGTTTAGCGAATAAATAGATAACAATATCTATTTATATCGTTTTATTCTAGGCAAATACTTGTTTATTATTCTCTCAACAACAAAACCTTTTCATTGCGAGAACAGAATTATGAAAAAACATACATGGCTTATCCGCAGCCTCATCGCGGCAACCGTTTTAATCAGTCACAACGCTGTTGCAGAACGCAGTTTATTGAATGTGTCTTACGACCCAACGCGCGAGTTATATCAAGAATATAACCAAGCGTTTTCTAAATACTGGCAAGGCAAAACCAAAGAAGCTGTGACAATTCAACAATCACACGGCGGCGCGGGCAAACAAGCGCGAGCAGTGATTGATGGCTTGGAAGCGGATGTTTTAACACTGGCTTTATCGTATGACATTGACCAAATTTCAAAAAAAGCCAAGTTATTACCCGCAGATTGGCAAAAACGTCTGCCGCATAACAGCACCCCTTATAACTCCACCATCGTATTTTTAGTGCGCAAAGGTAATCCGAAAAAAATCAAGAATTGGAACGACTTAATTAATCCAGGGGTTGCTGTGGTAACGCCCAATCCTAAAACCTCGGGCGGCGCACGTTACAACTATTTAGCGGCGTGGGCATACTCAGAAAAAACCTTAGGTAGCAAAGACGCAGCCAAAGATTTTATGAAAAAACTGTTTAAAAACGTCCCTGTTTTAGATTCAGGAGCGCGGGGTGCAACTACAACATTTATTCAACGTGGCATCGGCGATGTTTTATTAACTTGGGAAAATGAAGCCTTTTTAGCGGTTAACGAATTAGGCGAAGGCAAGTTTGATATTGTCGTGCCACCGTCTAGCATTTTGGCAGAAACGCCAATTGCTGTGGTTGACAAAGTGGTTGATAAGCATGGCACTCGTGATTTAGCACAAGCTTATTTGGAATACTTGTATTCGCCAGTGGGGCAAAAACTGGCAGCAAAACATTATTACCGCCCGATTTCACCGGAATTAGCAGACCCTAAAGATTTAGCGAGGTTTCCAAAATTGAAACTGTTTACCGTGAATGAACAGTTTGGCGGCTGGGATAAAGCTCAAAAAGACCATTTTGATGATGGCGGCTCGTTTGACCAGATTTATACGCCCTAAATTTGAAATTCGTAGGGTGGGCACGCTTTTCTGCCCACCTTTAGGCTTAAAAAATGGTGGGCAAAACAGCCTGCCCACCCTACCCATCTGAATTTTAAAATGAGACAAAGTCACGTTATACAAGGTTTCGCGCCAACCCTCGGTTTAACCGTGGTGTATTTAAGTTTGGTGGTATTAATCCCGTTAAGCACCTTGGTATTCAAAAGCTTGCAATTAAGTTGGGACGACTATCTGAACGTGATTGGCAACGCACGAGTATTGGCTTCGTTTCGGGTCAGTTTTATCACCTCCTTAGCTGCTGCGACTATCACTTCCTTTTTTGGTTTTATCATCGCCTGGGTGTTAGTGCGCTATCCCTTTCCTGGCAAACGTTTTTTAGACGCGCTGATTGATTTACCGTTTGCCTTACCAACCTCAGTAGCGGGGATTGTGTTAGCAACGATTTATCAGCCTAACGGTGCAGTTGGACAATTTTTACAGGACAATTTTAACCTAAAAATTGCCTACACCCCTTTAGGTATCGTGGTTGCACTGATTTTTATCAGTTTGCCCTTTGTCGTGCGGACAGTAGAGCCAGTCTTACAAGAGTTCGATTTTACGATGGAAGAAGCCGCCGCAAGTTTAGGCGCGTCACGTTGGCAAGTGTTTAGCAAAATCATTTTTCCCAATATTTTCCCCGCCCTTTTGACAGGATTTGCCTTGAGTTTTGCGCGTGGGATTGGTGAATACGGCTCGGTGATTTTTATTGCAGGGAATTTACCTTATGTCTCAGAAGTCATCCCGTTATTGATTGTCACCAAACTGGAACAATACGACTACAGCGGCGCGACCGTCATCGCTTTAACCATGTTAGTTGCGTCATTTTTATTATTGCTGCTGATTAATCTGCTGCAAATGTGGGTACGCAAACGCTCAGGACAACTTTAGGAGTTAAAAAAATGCACATTGCAACTACGCAAACGTTTACCGCGCAACCGACTTTCCGTGACCCACGATGGCTGCGCGTATCACTGATTTTGATAGCGGTATCTTTTATTGTGCTGTTTTTATGTGTGCCGTTAATTTTAGTGTTGAGCGAAGCTTTTAGCAAAGGTTGGCAGGCGTATTGGTCAGCACTTTCAGAACCAGACACGGTATCGGCAATTAAATTAACCCTGATAACCGCGTTAGTGACTGTGCCGCTGAATACCTTGTTTGGACTGTGTGCGGCGTGGGCAATAACCCGTTTTGAGTTTAAAGGCAAAAGTTTATTAACCACGCTGATTGATTTGCCGTTTTCCGTGTCGCCTGTGATTTCAGGGTTAATTTTCGTGTTGATGTTTGGGGCGCAAGGCTGGTTTGGTGAATGGTTATCCGCCCACGACATCAAAATTATTTTCGCCGTGCCAGGGATTATTTTGGCAACTTTGTTTATCACTTTTCCCTTTGTCGCCCGCGAATTAATTCCGTTAATGCAGGAAATGGGCAGCGAAGAAGAGGAAGCGGCGTTATCACTGGGCGCAAGTAGCTGGACAACTTTTTTCAAAATTACCTTGCCGAATATTAAATGGGGACTTTTATACGGTGTGTTGCTGTGTAATGCACGGGCAATGGGCGAATTCGGCGCAGTGTCGGTGGTTTCAGGACATATTCGTGGTTTAACCAACACGCTGCCGCTGCATATTGAAGTCAGTTATAACGAATACGATTTTGTCGCTTCGTTTGCCAGTGCCTCGATTTTGGCAGGGCTGGCGATTGTGACATTAATTTTAAAAAGCGTTTTGGAATGGAAACAAAGCCAAAACCGAGTCTGAGGATTCAACGAAAATGAGCATTTTACTGAGTAATATCAACAAAAAATTCGGGCAGTTTTCCGCTTTACAAAATATAAATTTGGAAATTCCCGAAGGTGAATTGGTGGCTTTATTAGGCCCTTCAGGTTGCGGAAAAACTACGCTGCTGCGAATTATCGCTGGTTTGGAAGGTGCAGATGGGGGCGAAGTTTGCTTGAATGGCAAAGATATTACTGCCCAACACGTCAGCAATCGTGGCATTGGTTTTGTATTTCAACATTACGCTTTGTTTCGACACATGACTGTTTTCGATAATGTGGCATTTGGTTTAAGAGTGAAACCGAAAAAACATCGTCCCGATGAAGCCACCATTGCGAAAAAGGTTCATGCGTTGCTGGAATTAGTACAACTGGATTGGTTACACGACCGTTTTCCTGACCAACTTTCAGGCGGACAACGGCAGCGGATTGCGTTAGCGCGAGCTTTGGCGGTTGAACCTTCGGTGTTGTTATTAGATGAGCCGTTTGGTGCGCTCGATGCCAGCGTAAGGAAAGATTTGCGTTTGTGGTTACGGCATTTGCATCAAGAATTGCACGTTACCAGCATTTTTGTCACCCATGACCAAGAAGAGGCGATGGAAGTGGCGAGTCAAGTGGTGGTATTGAATAAAGGGCGCATTGAACAGCAAGGCATTCCTAGCGAAATTTATGACCATCCCGTGAATGCGTTTGTGTCGAAATTTATTGGGCAAACCAATGTGTTTCATGTTGAAAAAGAAGACAGCCAATGGCTGGAACACGCAGGGATTGTGCTGGATGACCCACAAGGCTTGATTGCCCATGTTCGTCCGCATGATATTCAGATTGAAAAAGCCCAAAGTGCTGAACAATCGCCCATTATTTTGAAAGATTGGCAACATTTGGGGGCGACAATTCGGCTTGAATTAAGCAAAATTCAATCGCAATCGAATGCCATTGTGTATGCGCAAATGCCAAATGAGCAGTTTAAAAATCTGAATTTGAGCAAAGGCGACCACGTTTTGCTGCAAATTAAACAGGCGCATTGGTTTAACTAAAGGGAATGCTATGACTGCTTCAAAAAACTATGACATTGATGAAATTGTCGCGCAATTGCGTATTTTGCGGGTGAAATCATTAGAACATCGACATCGCACTGGAAAGCCGCCGAAGTTACCCTCGCGTCAAGTATTAACCAAGATTCTGCATGACTTAGCTTCCGCGCTGTATCCTAATCGTTTAGGTACAGGTGAACGCTCTGACGAGGGTATTGATTATTTTGTCGGTCATACATTGGACACCGCGCTGACCGCATTATCAGAACAAATTCGCCTCGAATGCCGTTTTAAAGCCGAACAAAATAATATTCCTGATTTTAATTGCCGTGAATCTGCGGCGGTGATTAATCAGGAGTTTGCGATGCGCTTACCCAGAATTCGGCAACTGTTAGATAGCGATTTACTCGCAGCTTATGAAGGCGACCCTGCCGCTACCAGTCTGGATGAAATTCTGGTGTGTTATCCCAGCATGATTGCGTTGATTAATCACCGCATTGCGCATGAACTCCATTTATTAGGTACACCATTAGTGGCACGAATGATTTCTGAAATTTCGCATTCAGCAACTGGAATAGATATTCATCCAGGCGCGAAAATCGGCGCAAGTTTTTTCATCGATCACGGCACAGGTGTGGTGATTGGTGAAACGGCGGTGATTGGGAGTCATGTCCGCATTTATCAAGCGGTGACGTTAGGTGCGAAACGTTTCCCGAAAGAAGCGGATGGCTCATTAGTCAAAGGCAATGAGCGACATCCAATTATTGAAGACGCTGTGGTGATTTATGCTGGTGCGACTATTTTAGGGCGCATTACCATAGGACATGGCTCAACCATTGGCGGCAATGTTTGGCTTACCCATAGCGTTCCACCGAATAGCTTAGTTTCGCAATCAAAAGCAGACTGCGAAATCATTACCAATCTTTCGTAGGGTGGGCAGGCTTTTTTTCCCACCGCTTTAAGATCCAATATTTTGAAATTTCGCTATTTTTTACCAGATATTTTCGGTGGGCAAAACAGAGTGTCCACCCTACCTTTTTATCAATCCTCAAACCATAGGAAAAAATCATGACAGATATACATGAAGCCCATACCGCCCTCAGTGACGTTGCCGCGCGCACCTTAGCCAACGCCACCAAAACCGTCCCGATGATGCACACCATCACCCCGCGTTGGTTGGTGCATTTGTTACAGTGGGTTCCGGTTGAAGCGGGTATTTACCGTGTCAACAAAGTTAAAAATGAAACCAAGATTGCGGTGGATTGTTCGGCTTTAGATGAACGTGAGTTACCACAAACTTATGTGGATTATGAAAACTGGGGAAGGGAATACCGTCTTGGCGCAGTCAATAGCGTGGTGGATATTCACACCCGCGTGTCAGATTTGTACAGCAGCCCACACAATCAAATTCAAGAACAATTGCGTTTAACCATTGAAACCATTAAAGAACGCCAAGAAAGCGAATTGATTAATAACGCTGAATATGGCTTATTAAATAATGTGCATCAAGATTACAAAACGTCTACCCGCACGGGCGCACCCACACCAGATGATTTGGATGAATTATTGACTAAAGTTTGGAAACAACCAGGCTTCTTTTTAGCGCATCCGTTAGCAATTGCTGCATTTGGCAGAGAATGTACTCGGCGTGGCGTACCACCTGCAACCGTGAATTTGTTCGGTTCACCTTTTATCACTTGGCGCGGCGTACCGATTATACCTTCTGACAAAATCAAAATTGTGAACGGCAAAACCAGCATTTTATTGTTGCGAACGGGCGAAAGTCGTCAAGGTGTTGTTGGTTTGTATCAACCCAATTTAGTCGGTGAGCAAAGCATGGGCTTGTCAGTACGTTTCATGGGCATCAACCACAAAGCGATTTCTTCTTATTTGATTTCCCTGTATTGCAACCTCGCGGTATTAACTGAAGATGCCCTAGCGGTATTGGAAAATGTCGAAGTAGGCAAATACCATGAGTACAAATAATCTCTCCGCTTCTAGCTTGAATGAACTACCGATTTCGGTTGCAGAACTGGAGAAAATGGCGAATTCGTTGTTTTCTGCTTTACCGAATGACAACAGCGCAGACCTTCCAGGTTTTAAAAACCTGGAAGGTCTTGGTAATCCAACGCAACCGTCTATTGCTGCACTGTCGATACAAGAACCGAACGCAGCGCAGTATGCAAACACGTTGCAAGAGTTGGCGAAATCAGTACCAACTGACCAAATCGGGATTAATAACCTAATTCATCCACAGATAGCAGCATTGTCGATAGACCATCCGCGCGCGGCGCAATGTGCCAAAAATTTACTGGAATTATCAACGGCAATAAACGCTTCACCTGTAGATATATCGGATAAAGCAGGTTTAGCAAATGGACAATTGCGGGGGCTGATAAATCAATATTCGCTGAGTAGTTCTGCTACATCGGTGATTCCTGGCAGCAGTTCCAGCTTTTATTTTTTGCCTGAAGCTCAACCGTTTACAGCACAGGCGCAAAGTTTACAATTTGAAACTGCGCATCCCGCGTTTGACGTTCATGCAGTGCGGCGCGATTTTCCGATTTTGCAAGAACGGGTGAAGGGTCGGCAATTGATTTGGCTGGATAACGCGGCAACCACGCAAAAACCACAAGCTGTGATTGATCGGTTGGCGTATTTTTATCAACACGAAAACTCCAATATTCACCGTGCTGCGCATGAATTGGCGGCGCGGGCAACCGATGCTTATGAAGCAGCGCGGGATAGTGTGAAGCGTTTTATTCACGCCTCATCCAGTGATGAAATTGTATTTGTGCGCGGCGCGACTGAAGGGATTAATTTAGTTGCGCAGTCATGGGGTCGGCAAAATATCGGCGCGGGTGATGAAATTGTCATTACTTGGCTAGAACATCACGCCAATATTGTGCCTTGGCAACAACTCTGTCAGCAAACTGGCGCGGTGTTAAAAGTTGCGCCAGTGGACAATACCGGACAAATTATTTTGGCTGAATACGAAAAACTGCTGAGTCAGAAAACCAAGCTGGTGTCGATTGCGCAAGTGTCGAATGCGTTGGGAACAGTTACGCCGATTCAAGAAATGATCGCTTCCGCTCATCGTTACGGCGCACGGGTTTTGATTGACGGCGCACAAGGCATTTCGCATTTGCCTGTGGATGTGCAAACGCTGGACTGTGACTGGTATGTTTTTTCAGGTCATAAAGTGTTTGCGCCAACGGGGATTGGCGTGGTGTATGGCAAGCTCGATTTGCTAAATAGCACCCAACCTTGGCAAGGCGGCGGCAATATGATTCAAGATGTGACCTTTGAAAAAACCCTTTATCACAATGCGCCCGCGCGGTTTGAAGCAGGCACGGGCAATATTGCGGATGCAGTGGGTTTAGGCGCGGCTCTGGATTATCTGAGCAAACTCGGTGTTGAAAATGTCAAACGTTATGAGCATGAATTATTAGTTTATGCGACTAAAGAATTGCAAACGGTGT
>JFJP01020389.1_pt1 | contig 20711 bp, 18 predicted proteins | sample 431651 | NCBI WGS metagenome assembly JFJP01 (sample SAMN02602958, study PRJNA72255) | Microbial mat metagenome, whole genome shotgun sequencing project. | biome: fresh water; feature: sink hole; material: water; isolation source: purple microbial (photo- and chemosynthetic) mats found in...
GGTCTCACGCAGACGCATCGCCAGGTCGTCGACCCGGGCATTGCGGAAGCCCACGTGGTTGGACGAACGCGGCTGGTCGGCGGTCGAAGAATGCCACACCTGCACGAAATCGGGCTCCAGATCGCTACCCAGGCCCCAGCCTCCGACCACGGCGTCGAAGTCCTTCTCCTCGTAGATACGCAGAAGTTCCTTCCATTCGTAGGTCTCGGTCAGCAGATCGACGCCGATCCGTTTCAATTCGTCACGATAGACCAGCAGGCCGGCTTCCCAGGTCGGACGGTTGGCGATGAACTTCAGCTTGATGCGCAGCGGCACACGCTTGCCGCCGATCTCGCGATCAAGCCAGCCGTCGCCGTCGCTGTCTGACCAGCCAGCCTCTGCCAACAGGGTCTTTGCTTTGGCTGGGTCGTAGGCGAAGTCCTTGAGTGCGGTGTTGAAGTACGGGTTGTCGAGGTGGACCGGTCCGATTTGCGGCCGACCGAGGCCAAACCACACCTCGTCGATCAGACGCTGCTTGGGCAGGGCGTAGGCCAGCGCCTGGCGGGTGCGCTTGTCGGCGAAGATCGGCCGGCGCAGGTTCCATCCGATATAGCTGTAGCCATGTGAATTGACCTTTTCCCATCCCAGTTCGCCACTGCGCCCGGCCTTTGGATTGGCTGCGTCGGGCTTGGCGAAGCGCGCTTCGCCGCCATCGAGGATCTGGCTCTTCCACTGCGTCGCGGTCAGGCCATGGCTCTGCACCTGGCCATTCTTGAAGGCGACCAGTTGCGGGTCCGGCAGCTTCACCTCAGCATCCCATTCGATGGCGTCGAAATGGTAGGCGGCGCCCCAGTAGGCGGGATTGCGCCGGAAGCGCATCAGCTTGTCGCTTTCGTTGATCTCAAGCGAATAGCCACCCACGCCGACGATGCCACCGAGGTCGTCGAACCAGTGCTTGTTGAACACCGTGCCGATGGCCTTGGCGGCGATCGCCGAGCCATCGCGGTTGAAGGCGTAGATGTGGCGCGGCAGCGGCGACAGACCGAAGCTCGTCGACATGCTGGTGAAGACCTTCTTGCTCCAACGCAGCACCAGGGTGAGGTCGTCCGGCGCCTCGGCGCGCTCGAGATCGTCGAAGTAGGATTTCAGCTGCGGGCACTCGACCTCGGCGTTCTTGACCATCTCGACGTAGAAGACGAAATCAGAAGCGGTCAGCGGCACATCGCGGTCAAGCCAGGCGAAATCCTTCTGCCGGGCAAAGGCCGGGCGCTGCCACACCACACCTGGGCGCAGGCGGAAGGTGTAGGTCTTCCAGTCCTCGGACACGACGACCGATTCGGCGAGGCACTCGCTCCATAACTCAGGCGTCGCCGGATGCGTCGTGCACAGCGAATCGTTGACCAGGCCCTGGGCCTCGCCGGCATTGGAACTGTTCTCAACGATCGGATTGAAACCCTTGGGCGTCTCGTTGAAGTCGCGCAGGGTGCCGCCGACCCAGGCGGGATGGAAATGCGAGCGGTCGTAGGGCTTGAGGAAGTTGGCGCCGAGGCGTGGCTTGCCGTCGCGCAGACCCCCGCTGGCGGCCTGCTGCGGAGCCGGCCCGACCGCCTGCTGGGCCGCCGGCCGGCGCTGCATATCCTCGCGCATCGACTTGAGTTCCAGCAGCATGCGCTCCTGGGCGGTAGCGGCGCGTTCGCTCGCCTGCATCACCGCCTGCAGTTGGGCCGGTTCGCGTCGGCGATCGACGATCTGGACGACGAGCAGGAGGGCGACGACGGACAGGAGGGCGACGGCAACCTTTGACATGGCGCGGAGGATGGCCGATACCCCCCTTTTGGGAAGGGCTTGCCTGCGCATGCTCGGCCCAGCGAACCACCTGCCCTGCCCGGCCCCAATCATGCACATCGCCACCCACGCCATGCTCTCCTGGCTGCTCGCCGAGAGCGCCCCCGCCGACCGCCATGACCGCCGCGCCCGTCTGGCCATCACCCTGGCCGGCATCGCCCCGGATCTCGATGGCCTCGGCGCTCCGGTCGAGGTCCTGTCCAAAGGCGCCCTGCCGTGGTTCAGCGAATACCACCACAAACTCCTGCATAACGGCCTGGCCTGCGTGATCGTGGCGGTGCTGGCGTGGGCGTGGTGCCGGCGCGACTGGCGGGTCGGACTGATGGCCCTGATCGCAGCCCATCTCCACCTGCTCTGCGACATCCTCGGCTCGCGCGGGCCGGACGGTCACGATTGGCCGGTACCCTACCTCGCCCCCTTCAGCGCCTGGGAATGGCGCTGGAGCGGACAGTGGGCGCTCAACGCCTGGCCGAACATCACCGTCACCATCGCAGCCCTGCTCTTCATCACCTGGCTTGGAGCGCGCCGTGGCCGCACCCCGGTCGAACTGCTGCACCGCGGTCTCGACAGCAATATCGTCGCGACGCTGCGCCGCTGGTACGGCAGTCCGAACGGGCAACCCCGCGCATGAACGCAGCAGAGGATGGGAAGCAGCGACTAGGCGAGCGCTGGAACGCCTGGCTCGCGGCCACCGCAGCGGATATGCGCGCCGTCGCCTGCCTGCTCGCAGTGATGGCTCTGGCCCGCCTGTTTTCGCTGTGGTGGACGCGCGCAGCGTTTGCCCCAACGACCGGCCCCGGCCCTATTTCACAGGCGGTGATCAGCGGCCTGCGCCTGGACACCCGCGTGGCCCTGATGCTGGTCGTCGTGAGCCTGTCCTTGACCGCCATCCTCCTGCTGCCCAAGGCGCCGGGCTGGATCGGGCGACTTCGCCGGGGCTGGCGCTTTGGCGCTCTGCTGAGCTTCTGCGTGCTGACCCCACTGATCACGGCGGTCGATCTGGCTTATCTCGGCGAATATGGCCGCCGCTTCGACGCCAGCCTGTTTGCGGCCGGCGCTGATGATCCCTTCGCCATCCTCAGTTCCATCTGGCAGCAATGGCCGGTGCTACGCATCCTGTTTGTCTGCCTGCCGCTCGGCTGCGGCCTCGCCTGGCTGGCTTCGAGGATCAGCCAACCGTATCGCGAAGAATACACCTGGACCGCGCGTCTGACCTGGCCGGGACGCATCGTCGTTACGTCCTGCCTGGCCATCGCCATCATCTTTTTGGCCCGAGGCTCGCTCACCCGGCAGGAATGGACCCTGCAGGTCGCGGCGACCGGCGTCGATCTCGCCGTCGATCGGCAGATATCCGCCCCGTGGTTTGCGCTCCATCGCGCCTGGATCGACCACCGTCGGGTGCTGCGCCAGAACGGAGTCGACTGGTTCCTGCCTGACAGCGATGTGCGAGCCGCCGCACAGCGCCTGTGGGGTGGTTCGCCGGAGGATCTCGACCACGCCACCGCCAGGACCGCGCGGGGTGGACGTCCGCCACCTCCGCGCCACGTCGTGCTGGCGGTGCTCGAAAGCTATGGCGCCTGGGCGCTCGATCCGGCCTGGCGCGATCTTGGCTTGGCCGAAGGCATGACCCGTCTGGGGGCCGAGGGTCACATGCTCACCCGCTTCATTTCAGCAGGTGACTTCACCATGAAGAGTTTCGGTGCCATCGTCACCGGCGTGCCTTATGCCGCAGTTGAACTGCCCGACCTCGCCACCGCCCATCACCCCTTCCCCTCGTCATTGCCGGCCGCCTTCAAGCGCCTCGGCTACCGCACCCGGCTGTTCTATGCCGGCTATGCCTCGTGGCAGAGCATCGGCGAACTCATGCTTGCCCAGGGTTTCGACGAGGTTGTGTGCGGCGGACCGCTCGGCCTCGATCCGACGGTGCACAATGCCTGGGGGTTGCCTGACGCCGAGTTCCTGCCCGCCGTGCTCGGGCGTCTCGACGATACGGCGCCAACCCTGACCGTGATCCTGAGCGTCGGCAACCATGTGCCTTACGACGCCGACGTGCGCGCCGCCGGTTGGACCATGACCACGCCCCCGGCCAGCCTGCAGGCGCACTGCGATGAGACCTTCAATGCCAGCGAACTTGGCCACTTCTGGCTGATGGACCGTGAATTCGAGCGCTTCGCCCGGGCTGCGGCGGCCAAGCTCCCCGGCCTGCTGCTGGCCGCGACCGGCGACCACTACGGCCGCCGCTTCCCCAACCGCAGCCCCGACCTCGCCAGCCGCTCCCTCGTCCCCTTTCTGCTGTGGGGGCCGGGCCTCGACCGCGCCTTCCCGACGGGGCAGGCCGGCGCCCACCTCGATATCGGCGCGACCCTGATCGAACGCTGCGCCCCGGCTGGCTTCGCCTACCACACCTTCGGCCGCGACCTGCTGGATAAGACCGGCCTCGGCATCGGCTACACCGTCGCAGTCTCCAGCGACAGCATCGTCGGCCTCAAGGGCTACAGTGGTGAAACCGTCGGCCCTGGCGATGCCCAGGCGATGCGCCGCCAGGCGGCCGACCTCACCGCCCTGGGCTGGTGGCGGGCGATGCGCGGTCCGGCCTGGCCATCCCCGTAGCCGTCAGCCGTCCGGATAGGCGCGGAGGAAGGAGGCCAAAGCGTCCTGCCACTGCGGCATCCCGGGCAGGCCGTGGAGGCGCAGGGCCAGGTGGTCGAGCCGGCTGTTGGCTGGACGCCGGGCGGGCCGGGGGAATTCCGCGGTCGAGCAGGGAACAACGGCGCGAGCGAGTCCGCGCAGGCGGATGATTTCCTGGGTGAGGCCGTACCAGGTGGTCGCCCCTGAACAGGTGAGGTGGATGGTGCCTGCGATGCCGCGATCGATCACCGCCGCCAGTCCTTCGGCGACGGCATCCGTCGAGGTGGGGTTGCCGCTCTGGTCGTCGACGACGCGAAGGGGTTCGCCGGCCTGGGCGGCCAGCCGCAGCATGGTGTGCACGAAACTCGGTCCGCCCGGGCCATAGAGCCAGGCGATCCGGGCGATGACGTGGTCAGGACAATGCGTGCGCACCGCCACCTCGCCAGCCAGCTTGCTTGCCCCGTAGACCGTCTGCGGCCCAGTGGCGTCCCACTCGTTGTAAGGTCCGGTGGCCTCGCCGGAAAACACGTAGTCGGTGCTGATCGCGATCAGCCGTGCGCCATGGCGCTGGCAGGCGATCGCGATGTTGGCGCTGCCGAGCGCATTCAGGCGATAGGCCGCCTCAGGTTCCGACTCGCAGCGGTCGACCGCGGTGTGAGCCGCGCAATGCACCACCACCTGCGGACGCGTCTCGGCGAGAACCTCGGAGCAGGCGCCGATGTCGGTGATGTCCAGCTCCTCACGGTCGGTGGCGACCACGTCGTGCACGCCGGACCATCGCCGTACCAGGGTCCGGCCGAGCATGCCCTTGGCCCCAGTGAGGAGGATGCGCTGGCCGCTCACGGGAACCAGTCGGCCGGTTGGAGATCGGCCAGCACCGGCCAGCGGCTATCCCGCTCGGACAGCTTCGGACTCAGCCCATCGATCGGCCAGGCGATGGCGAGAGCGGGATCGTTCCACGCCACGCCGCCCTCGCTGGCCGGCGCATACGGGCTCGAGCACTTGTAGAGGAACTCGCTGCCATTCTCCAGGCAGAGGAAACCGTGGGCGAAGCCCTTGGGCACGAAGACCATGCGCTTGTTGTGCGCCGACAGCTCGAAGCCGGCCCAGCGTCCGCAGGTCGGGCTGGACCGCCGCAGGTCGAGGACGACATCCCACACCCGGCCGGCGACCACCCGCACCAGCTTGTCCTGGGCCTCGGCCCCGCGCTGGTAATGCAGTCCCCGCAGGACGCCCGCCTCCGACCGGCTGTGATTGTCCTGCTGCCATTCCACCGCGATGCCAAGGGCGGCGAAATCGCGGGCGCTCCAGGATTCATAGAAGAATCCACGCTCGTCCCCGAAAACGCGCGGTTCGAGGTAGCGGACGCCGGGTAGCGGACTGGCCAGGTCGGTGAAGGGCATGATCAGCCGTGGTCCGCCAGTCGCAGCAGTTCAGTCATGGCATTCATGTCGCTGGATCCTCGGTGTCAGAGGAACCGAAGCCTGCCGCCAGGTCAAGGACGAGCGCTCTACCAGGGTGTCAGGAGCCAGCGGCCAGACGGGATTTCCATGGCCCGCACGATCGACGGCGGAACATGCCGCCATGTCCACTCCTGTGCTGCTATTGACGGCAACGGTCACGCCAGGGCAGACCGTCAATACCGCCCGCGCCGACCCCCAGGCCCGCCTCGCCGACTACCGCACCGCGCTGTCCGCCTGGCTACGGCACGGGCCGTGCAACCGCATCGTGATGTGCGAAAGCTCGGCGGCGCCTGCCGACTGGTTCGCCGAGCAGGCGGCGTTGGCGAAACAATTGGGCCGCATCTTCGAATACTACTCGTTCCAGCAGGATTTCCCCCCCCCCTTGGGCAAGGGATTCGGTGAGCTGGGCGTCATCGGCCACGCCCTGGAGCACAGCCGGCTGCTCGCCGAGGCCCCGATCATGCTCAAGGCGACCGGACGATACCTCGTGCGCAATGCCGCCGTGCTGACCAGACAGGCCGCGTCAGGCGAAGCTGATGTCATCTGCGACCTGCGCGAACACCTGACCGACGCCGACTGCCGCTGGTTCGCTGGTACCCCCGTGTTCTTCCAGCGCTACCTCCTGCCCCGCCGCGAAGCCTGCGATGACAGCCGGCTGGTGTTCCTCGAGCACGTCCTGGCCAAGGCGGTGCACGCCGCGATGGCTGACGGTCTGGTCTGGCGGCTGCCGCGCCGGGCGCCGATCATCGAGGGCCTCGCCGGCACCACCAGCCGCCCGCTGCGCACCAGTCTGGCCAAGCGGCTCCGCCTGCAGATCAAACGCCGGATGCTGGCGTTCTGAGCGGAGTGGAGGCCATCGCCATGGCGGTGGTCGCGTCGATCGCCGCCGATAGGGCGGAAACCACGCCCAGCCGGCCATCGAGAAAGCCGGCCTTCAACACGTAGCTCTTGGTGAAAGCGGCGGCAGCGCGGACGAGCAGACCCGCAGCCGAGGCGCTGCGCCCACGCTCGCGGTAGCTGGCGGCCTTCAGCCGGGCATAGATGGCGCCGCGACCAATCAGGTCGGCGGCATCGCTGAAGGCGTAGTGGGCGATCGAGCCGGCAAGCGTCGCGACCGGACCGCGCGCCACCACCGACTCGTGGACGAGACTCTCGCCGAAGCGGGTCACGCTGCGGTTGAACAGGCGCACCGGCGCATCGTTGAGATGGCCATGGCGCAGTTCGCAGGACCCGACGAAGGTGCGCCGGCGCAGCCGCCAGCAGCGCGACGGATCGCCGAGGTCGAGACCGGCGAGGGCGCCCTGGGCGGCGGCATCGAGCACCTCGTCTGCATCGACCGAGAGGATCCAGTCATGGCTGGCGAGCTCGACGGCGCGGTTCTTCTGCGCCCCGTAGCCGAGAAAGTCCTGGTGCTCGACCCGGGCGCCGGCGGCGCGCGCGATCTCCAGGGTGCGGTCGGTCGAGCCGGAATCGAGCACCACGATCTCCTGGCAGCCGCGCAGCGCGGCCAGCACGGCGGCGAGATGGCGTTCGCCATTCTTGACGATGATGACCGCCGAGATCATGCGCCTCTCCAGGAGGTGGTCTTACGGGCTGGCATGGACGTCCACCATCGGCGGGAATACTGGGCATCGGCCAACGTCCGCCAAGGCCCCCGTCTTGCTGCCGGTCGGGATCGCGCGATCCTTGCCGCCCATGCCGACCCTGGTCTGCTACTTCGCCCGCGTCGGCGACCTGGTGATGTTCACGCCAGTACTGCGCGCCCTCGCCGCCCAGGGCCCGCTGGAGCTGTGCGCCAGGCCGTGGGCCAGGCCGCTGCTGGCGGCCGAACCCTGCCTTGCCGCCATCCACACCATCGACAAGCCGAACGCACCATGGTGGCAGGAACTGTTCGCCGGCCGGCCACGTGCCGCCCTGACCGCCCGGCTGGCCGCCCGCGGCTTCGACCGCATCGTCATCCTCGACCGCGAGACCGCCGGCATCACGGCGTGGATCCGCAGCTTCGCCGGAGCCATCCCGATCACCGTGCTGCCGCATGTCGCCCAGGGCGAATCCGGCCACCTCGTTGATGCCAACATCGCCGCGGCCGAGGCTGCCGGCATCGCCGTGCCCGAGCGCGCGCCGATCCTGACCATCCCGTCCGGGCAGCGCGCAGCGGCCGGGCAGCGCCTGGCCGCCCTCGGCCGCCGCGTCGTCGCCATCCAGGCTGGCTCATCGTTGACCCACCGCTGGCTGCGGCGGCAGCCCAACCTCAAGGGCCTGACTCCACGGCAGTGGGCCGGCTTCCTCGACCGCCTGCTCGGCGAGGATCAGGCCGACGCCGTGGTCCTGCTCGGCTCGGCGCCCGAGGGCCGCGAGGCGCGGGAGATCCAGGCCGCAGTGGGTCCTGCCGTCCGCGCCAGAGTCCACGATCTGACCGGAGCGGTGCCGCTGACCGAACTGCCCGCCTTCCTCGGCGCCTGCCACGCCTGCGTTTCCGTCGATACCGGACCGGCGCACATCGCCGCCGCTGTCGGCTGCCCACTGCTGGCGATCTTCGGCCCCTCCGACCCGGGACGATTCCTGCCACGCGGCCCAGGGCGCATCGCCGTGGTCAACGGCTCGGCGCCCTGCCGGCCCTGCCTCGGCTCGAAGAAGTTCAAGACCTGCCGGGCCAACATCTGCCTGAGCACCCTGCCCAGCGATGCCCTGTGGAACGGCTGGGCTGAGCTGACGCGGGGGGCGTGAATCGGCAATCGGTTCCGCAGCTCAACATGGCCCGTTATCTCATCATCTCCAACAAGACCGGCCAGCTCGGCAACCGCCTGGTGCTGTGGGCGCACATGCTCGGCGCCGGCTTCGAGCGCGGCTGGACGGTGCTCAATCCGTCGTTCGATGAATACGCCCCCGACTTCGAGGGCAGCACCGGTGCCTGGCTGGTCGCAGGAGCCCGCCATCAACTGCCGCCACCGCAAGCGGCCCGGCGCGGGCTCTATTGGGGCAACCGTGTCGGTTACAAACTGGCGTATGTCCTCCACCGGGTGCCCGGCAGTCCGATCGGCTGGGTCAAGGCCGCCAACACCTGCCACTTCGACCTGCGCGGCATGCTTGATCGCGCCGAAGCAAGCAACTGGCGTATGGTCTTCACGCAGAACTACCATTTCCGTGAACATTCCTGGGTGGCCACCCATGCCCAGCGGATCCGCGAACTGCTCGTCCCGATCGCGCAGCATCGCGCCGAGGCCGAGACCACGCTAGCGGCGGCGCGGAAGGGCGCGGAGGTGATCATCGGCGTACATGTCCGCCATGGCGACTACCGTGAACATCGCGGCGGCGAGTTCTATTACGAGGCTCCGGTCTACCGCCGCCTGATGGCTTCGGTCGCCGAACTGCATGCCGGACGCCGGGTGCGCTTCGTGGTCTTCTCGAACGGTTCGGTCAGTCCTGCGGACTTCCCCGGGCTTGATGTCCGGCCCGGCCCAGGCGGGGTGGTCAGCGACCTCCACGCGCTGTCGCTGTGCGATGCGGTGATGGGGCCGCCGAGTTCGTTCAGCGCGTGGGCGGCCTTCCATGGCAATCGGCCCTACTGGATGATCGAGAAGCCTCTGCCGGCGGCGCCAGGGTGCTTCATCGTCCAGCCCTCTCCTGACCCGAAGTATTGAGCTGAAGCGACGCTCAGCCGGCCTGCTCCGCAGCCAGGCGCCGCTGCCCTTCCTGGCTGATCTGGACCCGGTCGATGCGGTTGGGGGCGCTCTGCAGCGAAGCCTGGCCGGCCTGTTCGATCGAACCCAGCAGACGTTGCATCACCGCCTTCGAGACCTCCTGGCCCGCAGCCATGGTGCCAATGGAAGCGGACCGCGAAGCGCCGGACAAATTCAGGATGCTGTCAGCCATAATGAGTGGATGATAGCGCATCCGGCCCTAAAAAGCAACCCGTAGCATGGATACTGAAACACCCCTTTCCGTGTCCGCGATCACCCAGCGGATCAAGCTGACGCTCAATGATGTCGGCCCCCTGCTCGTCGCCGGCGAGCTGTCGCAGGTCAAGGTCGTGGCCAGCGGGCACCTCTACGCCACGCTCAAGGATGAGGGTGCGGTGCTCTCACTGGTGATGTGGCGCAGCAGCGTGGCGCGCATGGGCAAGATCCCGGCCGAAGGCGCGCGCGTAGTGGTGCGCGGGTCGCTTGACGTCTATCCGCCGCGCGGGAGCTACCAGCTCATCGCCACGCGTATCGCCCAGGCCGGCCAGGGTGATCTCGCGGCGCGGCTCGAAGCCCTCAAAGCGAAACTCACGGCCGAGGGCCTGTTCGCCGAGGAGCGCAAGCGTCCGCTGCCCTGGCTGCCACGGGCGGTCGGCCTGGCGACGGCGGCTGGGTCGGCGGCGCTGGCCGACATGCTGCACAGCATTCGCGAGCGCTTCCCGGCCATGCCCATCGTGGTGGCACCATGCCTGGTGCAGGGACGCGGCGCGGCGACCTCGATCGTCGCGGCATTGCAGCGTCTGCAGGCGCATCCCGAGGTCGATGTCATCGTCTGCGGTCGCGGCGGCGGCTCACTCGAGGATCTCTGGGCCTTCAACGAGGAGGCGGTGGTGCGCGCGCTCGTCGCCTGCACCAAGCCGGTGATCAGCGCGGTCGGTCACGAGACCGACTGGACCCTGGCCGACCTCGCGGCCGACCTGCGCGCCAAGACCCCGACCGCGGCCGGCGAGCTGATCGTGCCAGTGCAGGCTGAACTCGACGCCCAGCTCGCCGAGAACCGGCTGCGCCTGGACCAGGCGATCAGCGGCCTGCTCGGCGATGCGCGCGCGCGCCTCGCCGCCCTGGCGGCGCATCGCGCCCTCGCCGGACCGGCCTACCAGATCCACCTGCGCCAGCAGCGCCTCGATGAGCTCGGCGGGCGCCTGCAGGCGGCCGGCGCCCGCCGCCTGGCCGACGCCCAGGCGCGCCTCGCCCAGGGCGCGGCGCAGCTCGAAGCGCTGTCGCCACTGGCGGTGATCGGACGCGGCTTCAGCGTCATGCTCACCCCGGAACGCAAGGTCGTCCGGCGCATGGCCGATGCCCCGCCCGGCACCCAGCTCGAGGCACGGGTCGCCGATGGCTGGATCTTCGCCGAAGCGGTGGGCCTGAAACCGCAGCGCCTGGGCGAACCGGAAGATTTCTACGGATAGCAGGAATCAACAGGTCTGAGGCAGCCCCCTCCATGGCGTCGCGTGGCCGCGCCGGGAGGTTCGGGGCATGCCCCCAGCAGCACAACCCGCCTACGCCCAGCTCACCCCGGATCCGGCGTTTCCGCTGATCGCTCCGCATGAGCTGCCCTCGCGTCCAGCAGGCGCCGGACAGCCCGGGCTCTCGGTCGACCAGCTCCGCCACTTCCACAGCCACGGCTGGTGCGTCATGCGGAACTTCGTCGATACCGCGACGGTCGCCACCTTGGAGCAGGAATGCGAAGGCCTGCATGAACGCATGGCCGAGCCCGACGCCGACCAACGCCACCGCGTCGGCACTAGTTGGGAGGAGCCAGGCGATCCCGCTGGTCCGCGGCGCGTGCGCCAGTTGATGCATTCACAACGCGTCTGCCCGGGTATCGACGCGCTCAGCCGCAGCGAGGCGATGCTGGCGATCATGCGTCAGTTGATCGGACCGGACATCTATCTCTACCACTCCAAGCTGATGATGAAGGCGGCCAAGGAGGGCTCGTTCACCCCATGGCATCAGGACTTCCAGTATTGGCAGTTCGAGTCCCATCTGCCGACCCAGGTCAATTGCATGGTCTACATTGATGGCGCCGACCGCGACAACGGCTGCCTGCGCATGATCGACGGCACGCACCGTGGTGGCCTGCTGCCGATCCACCGCATCGCCTCGGCCTCGTTCTCGATCGGCCTGCAGGGCGGGCTGGACGACTGGCCGAGCACGCCGATCCCGGTCCAGCCCGGCGACGCCATCATCTTCGGTGCCTACGTCATCCACGGCAGCGGGCCGAACACCTCCGCGCGCCATCGCCGGGCCAACACCTTCGCCTTCGACCGCCCGCATAATGCCCGCGATGACCATGTCCTGCCGCTGGAGTTCCACCGCTGCGGCCAGGTCGATCCGCGTAGCCGGTGAACACCCCAGGGCGGGACACTGGCGACGGGCCTAGGGTGCGACCAGTCCTAGCCGCCCCTCCGCCCGAGACACTCCCATGATCCGCATCCCGACCGTCGCCCTTGCCGTCCTCGTCCTCGCTGCCGCGGCGCTGACCGGTTGCGGAGGCAACAGCGGCCAGGCACGGAATTCTGCTACGATCAAGGCGACCGCCGTGGTCCCCGTTGACGTCAGCAAGTCCAAGAACGAACTGGACCAGGTGGTGGGTTGCCTGAAGAGCCTGCGTGACGCGACTGAAGGCGAGGACATGAAGAAGATGTACGGCGATCTGAAGTCGCGCATGAGCAAACTGAACGACGCGCTGGATAATGTCGCCGAAAGCGGTGACGATGCCATCACTGCCGGCAACAAGCAGTACACCGAATGGCATGACCGGGCGAATGCCTTCACCGACGCCGACCTGCGCAACGCGAGCACCAAGCGCGAAGGCAATCTGCGCGTAGCGGTCGACGAACTAGCTGCGAGCAACGCCGCGTTCAAGAACACCAGCACCTCCTACAAGGCCCAGCAGGCCCAGGTACTCTCGGCGCTGGACCTCGACCTCTCCTTCCCCGGAGTCCAATCGATCAAGCCGGTCATCACGAAGCTGCTGATCGATGAACCCGATCTGCGCAATGCGCTCGCGCACGTTTCCGCGAAAAGCCAAGCGGTGAGCGCCGTCAGCAATCCCTGAGCGGATGCCAAGGGGCCACATGCCCGCAGGCGCCACTGACCGGGTCGCAATGACCCAGTCGAGTTTGGCACGACGGGTGCATCTGTTCGCGCAACGGCATGCGCGATCACCCTACCCGGTACCTCCTGCTGCTGCTAGCGCTGATCAGCGTGCTCGCCAGCGGGGAGGTCCCGCCCCAGGGCATCGGGCAACCAGACCAACGCCAGCACCTCAGCACGGTGTGGCGGTTGGTCGCCAGCGAGCGTATGCCAGTCCGCGCATGCCAAGCGGCTCTCAGGCCTGGTCAGCCGCTGGCACCGGCAGCCATTGTCGTCCTTCGTCTGGTTATCCGTCATCCCTCCAGGGGGCCCCCGTCGGTTTGATGCCTGCCCGCAGCCATCAACCACCTACCCCTGTCAGGAACGCCATGACCCGTCGTTTCATCCTTACCACCGCCACCCTGGCCGCATTCCTTGCCGCCGGCACCCCCCTCATCAAGCCCGTTCAGACCAGCCAACGCCGTGAACCGGCGATGGATCTGGCCGAGGCGCTGGTCCAGCCACCTGGATTGATCGAGGTCGGCGAACACCTGGTCGCCGTCCACACTGCCGGCTTGGCCAGGCCTGGCGCGATCCTCGGGGTTTCGCTGTTCGTCCAACCCGACACCGCGCCAGCGGCCATCCAGGTGTGGGCCGGAATCAAGAATGGCTGGGGATCGCAGCCCAGCCGCTGCGAGGCCGTTCCGGGCGCTTCCGGTCTGCATGTCGCCAGCGTGACCGTTCCCGACGAGCTGCCGGACCATGCCCGGCTGTGGATCGGGATCGAGCGGAACGCCGGCCGTCCTGGCCGGGCCTCGGTGCCGTTGCCGCAGGGTTGAAACGCCCCTGTGCTGATCCGGGTGCCTGAAAATTCGGGTTGATCGCGCTAGGATTGCCCGGTTTTCCTGGATTCGGTGGCACGCTTGACTAGACTCGCACCTAACGGATCAGAAGAGCATTCCGACTGCTTGCAGGAGGGCCTTGCCATGATCACCACCCACACGACTGCGCCGGACCGCCGGGCGTTCACACTCATAGAACTCCTCGTGGTGGTATCGATCATCGCCATCCTGGCAGCGCTGCTGCTGCCAGCCCTTGGCCTGGTCCGCGATGCCGCCAGCCTGACCAGATGCTCGCACAACCTGCGCCAGCTCGGCTCGGCCCTCGGCGGCTACACTGTCGATTTCGAGGAAAGTCTGCCGTTCAACGAAGCGGCGACCGACGTGACCGCCCGCGGCCACGATCGCCGCCCCCTCGAGATGATGATCTATCCGTATCTCGACGAGGCCCTGACGAGCACCAATTACACGGTCAGCGGCAGCAAGGTCTTCATCTGCCCGTCATCGACCATCGTTGGCATCTCTCCCTTCGGAGCGGATTACCGCTACCGCTGCCGCTCGGGCGCCTTCTCGATGGACAACTCCTACGAGGGGGCGATGTACCATGTCTACAACAACAACGACCCTGCGCCGCCCGCTGACAAGCCTTCCGCCATCAGGGCCGCCAGGATGGGAACCTTCAGCCGGAAGGCGCAGACGCCCTGGCAGTTCTGCTCGAACCGCAACGCCGCTGAAAACGGCTACACCGGGTTGCAGGGCAGCTCGTGGCATCGTTCGTACAAGCGGCCGGTCATCTTCCTCGATGGCCATACCAAGGTGCTGACCTCGCCCCAATACTGCGAAGGCGGCGGCAACAACATTTTCGTCTATTCGAGCGGTGTAGGCGGCCTGCTGACCGGCAACCAGAGCAGCTGGCAGCTTGACCGCAACGGCACCCTGCCCATGGGCCTGCACCGCCCCGGCGACTTCTGGATCAACGAATACTGAGCCTATCCGTCCTTGCGCCGGAACCGCTCCTGCAGCCCATCGAGCTTCAGGTAGATCACCGGGGTGATGAACAGGGTGATCGCCTGCGACAGCAGCAGTCCGCCGACCACGGCGATGCCCAACGAGGTGCGCGAATGCGATTCCACGCCGATGATGCCGCTGGCGAGCGGCAGCGTGCCCATCAGCGCCGCCATCGTCGTCATCATGATCGGGCGGAAGCGCACCAGGCAGCCGTGGCGGATGGCGGCGAAGGCGTCCTGGCCCTCGGCGCGCGCCTGGACCGCGAAGTCGACCATCATGATGGCGTTCTTCTTGACGATGCCGATGAGCATGATGATGCCGACGAAGGCGTAGATGTTGAGCTCGTTGCCGCACACCCACAGCGCGAGCAGCGCGCCGAGGCCGGCCGAGGGCAGACCGCTGAGGATGGTGAACGGGTGGAGGAAGCTCTCATAGAGGATGCCGAGCACGAGGTAGATCACCGCGATGGCGAGGATCAGCAGCAGGCCCATGCCCGCGAGCGAGGACTGGAAGGCCTGCGCCGAGCCGGCGAACCCGCCGCTGATCCCGGACGGCAGGGTGTTGCGGGCGAGGGTCTGCACGCGCTCGACCACCGGGCCGAGCGCGACCTTGTCCTGCAGGTTGAACGACAGCGTCACCGCCGGCAACTGGCCCTGGTGGTTGATGCTCTGCGCCGACAGCGAGGGGACGATGCTGGCGACCGCGCCCAGCGGCACCAGCTCGCCGCCGGCGTCGGGGCGGACGCGCAGCCGGGCCAGCGATTCCGGCTCGTCCTGGTGCGCCGGATCGACCTCGAGGATGACCTGGTAGAGGTTGGTGTCGGTGAGGATCGAGGAGACCTGCTGCGCGCCGTAGGCCAGGCCGAGGGTCTGTTCAACCTGCGCCGGCGAGATGCCCAGGGCGGCGGCCTTGTCGCGGTCGATGCGCACCGCCAGGCAGGGATTGTCGAGCTTGAGGTCGGTGGTCAGGTCGATGATGCCGGGGACCTCGCGCAGCGCGGTCATGAACTCGCCGGAGCTGCGGTACAGCTCGGCGGTATCGGTGCCGAGCAGGGTGTACTGGTACTGCGCCTTGGCCCCGCGGCCGCCGATCGGGATCGGCGAGGGGACCTGGAAGATGCAGGTGATGCCGGGGATCGGCGCGACCGCCTTGCGCAGCTGGGCGATCACCTCTTCGGGCGGGATGCGGCGTTCGGGGGCGTCCTTGAGCCGGATGAACATGCGCCCGCGGCTGCCGCCGTCGTTGCCGGCGTTCGACATGAAGGCCGCGACATTGGGGTTCTCCAGCACCTTGGCCGCCACCGCCTGCTGGTGCCGCTTCATCTCGGGGAAGGAGATGCCGAGCGCGCATTCGGTGTTGCAGGTGATCTGCCCGATGTCCTCGTTGGGGATGAAGCCCTTGGGAACCACCCAGTAGAGGTAGCCGGTGGCGAAGATGGTCAGGACGAAGCCCACCATCACCAGCCCTTGCCGGCGCAGGCAGGCGTCGAGGGCCGTCCGGTAGCCGGCGAGCAGGAGGTCGAAACCGCGCTCGCTGACGCGGTAGAGCAGGCCATGGCGCTCCTGCGGAGGCTTGAGGAAGCGGCTGCACAGCATCGGCACCAGGGTCAACGAGACGAAGCCGGAGATGATGATCGCCACCACGATGGTCATGGCGAACTCGTTGAACAGGCGGCCGACGATGCCGGGCATGAATAGCACCGGGATGAACACGGCGGCCAGCGACACGGTCATCGAGACCACAGTGAAGGCGATCTGGCGCGAGCCGTTCCGCGCCGCGTCCTGCGCCGATTCGCCGGCCTCCATGCGCCGGACGATGTTCTCCAGCACGACGATGGCGTCATCGACGACGAAGCCGGTGGCGAGGGTCAGGGCCATCAGCGAGAGGTTGTCGAGGCTGAAGCCGAGCGGCCACATCACCGCGAAGGTGCCGATCAGCGACAGCGGCAGCGACAATGCGGGGATGACCGTCGCTGACAGGCGGCGCAGGAAGACGAAGATCACCAGCACGACCAGGATGGCGGTGAGCTGCAGGGTGTGCTCGACGTCGGCCACCGAGGCGCGGATCGGCAACGAGCGGTCGATCATCACCTCCATGGTGATGGCCGCCGGGATGCGCTCCTGCAGGCTGGGCAGCAGGGCGCGCACGCTGTCGACGATGGCCACCGTGTTGGTGCCGGGCTGGCGCTGCACCGCCAGGACGATGGCGCGGGTGTCCTTGAACCAGCTCGCCACCTTGTCGTTCTCGACCGTGTCGATGACGTTGGCGACCTCCTGCAGGCGCACCGGAGCGCCACCGCGCCACGCCACCACCACCGGACGGAAGCCGGCGGCATCGGCCAGCCCGCCCTGCGAGTTCACCGCCACCGCCCGCTCGGCCCCCCACAGCGTACCGGTCGGGCGGTTGGAGTTGGCGCGGTCGACCGCGGTCGCCAGCTCCTGCAGCGAGATGCCGCGCCCGGCCAGCGCGTCGGGGTCGGCCTGGATGCGCACCGCCGCCTTCTGCGCGCCGTAGATCTGCACCTGGGCGACGCCGCTGAGGGTGGAGATGCGCTGCGCCAGCAGGGTGTCGGCATACTCGTTGACCTGCGACAGCGGGAGGGTGTCCGAGCGCAACGCGATCATCAGGATCGGCGCATCGGTCGGGTTGACCTTGCGCCAGGTCGGCGGCGAGGGCATCGCCGATGGCAGCTGGCGCTGGGCCGCGGCGATCGCCGCCTGGACGTCGAGGGCGGCGGCGTCGATCTCGCGGTCGAGGGTGAACTGCAGGGTGATCGAGGTGTCGCCGAGGCCGCTGCTCGAGGTCATCGAATCGATGCCGGCGATGGTCGAGAACTGCCGTTCCAGCGGCGTAGCCACCGCCGCGGCCATGGTCTCGGGATCGGCCCCGGGCAGCTTGGCGCTGACCTGGATGGTCGGGAAGTCGACCCGCGGCAGGTCGCTGACCGGCAACTGCTGGTAGGCGACGATGCCGAAGCCGAGGATCGCGGCCATGACCAGGGTGGTCATCACCGGCCGGCGGATGCACAGCTCGGGCAGGCTCATTTTGCGGGCTTCTCAGCCGGCTTGCCGGCAGGCTTGGCCGCCGCATCGGCCACCACCGCGCCCTTGCTCAGGCGCAACTGGCCGTCGACCACCACCGTCTCTCCGCCAGCCAGGCCCTTGGCGATCACGCTCAGGCCGTCGCCGCTGCGCGCGACCTCGACCAGGCGCGGCTCGGCGGCGCGGTCCTTGCCGACCACCCAGACCAGCGCGCCGCGCTGACCGGTCTGCACCGCGCGGGTGGGTACCGTGACCACGCCCTTCTCGAGGCCGAGGATGAGGTCGACCCGGCACTGCTGGCCGGGCCACAGGCGGTCCTTGGGATTGGGGCAGGCGGCGCGCAGGCGGATGGTGGCGGTGGTGGCGTCGACCTGGTTGTCGATCAGGTCGAGCACGCCGTCCTCCGGCGCCTCGCCGCCATCGGGCAGCACACTGACCGCCAGGGGCGCGGCGCCGTGGGCGGCGCGGACGCGCGTCAGCTCCTTGGCCGGCAGGGTGAACGACACCCGCATCGGCTGCATCCGCGCGATCGCCACCAGCGCCGTCTGCCCGGCGGCAGCGAGGTTGCCGGCGGTGATGCCGGTGGCGCCGGTGCGCCCGGCGATCGGCGCCGTAACCGTGCACCACGACAGTTCGAGCCGGGTGCGCACCAGCGCGGCGTTGGCCGCGGCATGCGCCGCCTTGGCCACCGCCAGGGCGCTGCGCGCCTGCTCGTCCTGCTGCGTGCTGATCAGGCCCTGCTTCAGCAGATCGGCGGAGCGGACCGCCTCGCTCTCGGCCAGGGCGAGTTGGGCGCGGGCGCGTTCGGCGTCGGCCTGGGCCTGGCTGGCGGCGGCGCTGAAGCTGCGGTCATCGAGCTGGAACAACGGCGCGCCGGCGGCGACCGTGTCGCCCTCGTTGAACAGCACCTTGGCGAGCATGGCGGTGACCTGCGGCCGCACCGTCACCAGCTCGGAAGCGGCGGTGGTGCCGACGCCGCTGAGCCGGATGGGGACATCGCGGATCCCGGCGAGCGCGGTCTCGACCGGCACCGGCGGCTTGACCGGAGCCGCCGGTGGTTTGCCACATGCGACGAGGAGGCCGAGCGCGGCAAGGAACAACATGCGGTGACAGGTCATGGGCTGGGTTTCCCGGTTGGCGCGAAGAGCGTATGAAGCAGACGGGCTGTCGCGGCCACGCCGGCAAGCTCGCCATTGCCGAGTCCAGCCATTCGTTCGGCGACCTCCTCCCGGGCCGCCACGCGCGCCCGGTCCAGGACTTGACGACCGCCCCGGGTGACGTTCAGGGTGCTGCGTCGGCGATCAGCGGCGGCTGGCGCGCGCTCGATCAACTGCCGGCGGACCAGTCCATCGACGATCACCGACATCGCTGGCGCACCCAGCCCGACGTGGGCGGCGGCTTCCGTCAGCGAGGCTCCAGGATGGAATGCCACCATCGCCAGGGTGCGGAATTGGGGGATCGACAAGCCCTCTCCCCGGCCTCCGCCACGCATGCCGTGGCGGATCGCCTGCATCACATGCGGGATCAGATCGACCAGTTGGGCGGCGCAGTCGGCAGGGCTGTCTGGCATGGCTTCGTACTACGAAGTATTCGCGGAACGAATCGATGCAAGGGCTACCCGGCCGACTCAGGTATCAGGACAGCGTCTTCTGCAGCTCAAGGATCGGGTAGAAGATCGCGACCACGATCGTGCCGACGATGAAACCCATGACCGCCAGCATGATCGGTTCGATCAGCGAGGTCAGGGCTTTGACCGTGGCGTGGATCTGCTCGTCATAGAAATCGGAGATCTTCGAAAGCAGCTGTTCCAGGGCACCAGACTTCTCACCAATGCCGATCATGCGTACGACCATGGGCGGGAATACCCAGGCCTTCGCCAAGTGGACGGTGATCGCCTCACCGCGCTTCACCGTGTCACGGGTCTGCAGCAGGGTGTCCTCGATGACCGCGTTGCCGGCGGTCGAGGCGACGATCTCGAGGGCGGCCAGCAGCGGCACGCCGGAGGCCAGCAGAGTGGACAAGGTGCGCGCGAAGCGCGAGATGGCGACCTTCTGGCCGAGGGGACCGAAGACCGGTGCCTTGAGCATCACGGTGTCCTTCATGCGCCGGAAATCGCGATTGGTCATGCCGATCTTGTAGGCGGCGTAGAGGGCGGCGCAGATGCTCAGGACCACCCACCACTGGTTCTGCAGGAAGTATGAGCAGTCGAGCACGAAGACGGTGATGCCCGGGAGCTTGGCGTTGAGGCTCTTGAACATGCTCTCGAACTTCGGCACCACGAAGACGAGGAGATAGGCGGTGATGCTCAGCACGAGGACGAGCGAGATGACCGGATAGGTCATCGCCGACTTGATCTCGCGCTTGAGCGACTCGTTGGCTTCGAGGAAGTCGGCCAGACGGTCGAGGATGACGTCAAGTTGACCGGAGGCCTCGCCAGCCTTGACCATGTTGATGTAGATGTCAGGGAAGATGCGCGGGAAGCGCATCATCGCCTCTGACAGTTCGGTACCACCGCGGATCAGGTCTGAACACTCCTGCAGACCCATGCCGAAACCCTTGTTCGACTCCATGGTCTGCTCAGCAAGGATCTCGAACGCCTCCAGCAGCGGGATGCCGGCGCCAAGCATGGTCGCCATCTGGCGGGTGAAGAGAGCCAGTTCCTGGGTGTTGGCGCTGCGCGCGACCGCGCCGAAGGAGAGGAAGCCACCCTGCTTGATGTCAGTGCGCTTCAGTCCGTTGACCACCAGGTTCTGCGCCCGCAGCTTGGTGTTGGCCTCGGCCTCGTTGTCGGCCTCGATCTGGCCTTTGACTTCCTTGCCCGCGCTGTCGCGGGCGGTGTAGGCGAACTTCTGCTTGGCCACGGTGGCTCCCGGAAAGAGGTCGGCTGACACTATGCGGTCCTACGGAAGGCCGCAACTGCGCAGGCCGCCGATCATCGACCGGCGTCGCGATCGCTCCACGCCTGGTCGAGGTCGGCGCGCAGCGGCGCCGCGACCATGATCGGAGGCCGTCCGACCCTGATCCCTGCCCCGGCAAGCACGTCAGCGGTGAAGTCATGGCAGTTGGTGCGCAGCGACCAGTGCCGGCTCG
>JFJP01034078.1_pt1 | contig 20711 bp, 16 predicted proteins | sample 431651 | NCBI WGS metagenome assembly JFJP01 (sample SAMN02602958, study PRJNA72255) | Microbial mat metagenome, whole genome shotgun sequencing project. | biome: fresh water; feature: sink hole; material: water; isolation source: purple microbial (photo- and chemosynthetic) mats found in...
CCAAAGCGCCAGGATGGAACCGGGGGCGTGCTTGGCAAGGGCCGCTTCGCTGGTGGCAAAATCCTTGGGGGACAATCCGGCTTTCTGGCGCAGTCGGTCCCAGACCAGAGCTCCGTTGGTGCGGCAGCCGAACAGGAATGGCCGGCCCACCCCGTCGTACATGGCGTTGCCCCATCCCCGCTGGTCAACCAGGCCGGAACCGGTGTCGACCATCATCACAAAACTGGTACCCAGGCTCAGCAGGTCGCCCTCAACCAGCACCTTGGTCTGGGGGTTGTCTCCAGACCCGATGAGCACGCGGGCACCGGCGTCAAAGCCGAACTTCTTCACAAACCAGGGAGCAATGGTGCCGGCCAGGGTCAGCGGAGACGCGACAGGTGTCAGTTTTTTCTTGAGCGACGCACCTCCGCCGGGAAGGCCGGCGGCAGCCGCTTCCAGAAGCGCGGGCGACCAATCGCGGGCTCTGTAGTCCATCAGGCTGGTGCCGCTGCCGTTGCCCCAGTCGGCGGGCACGTCGGGGTTGGCGGCCAGAACGGCTGGGATAAAGCTGCTGAGCATGTGAAGCCGGACGGTGGCATCCCAGACGCCGGGCTCGCCGGTGAACACCCGACGGGCCACGGCGCCGGTGAACCGCAGGGGACTGTCGGACCCGGTCAGAGCGATCATGGCGGCGGATCCACCGGCGGCACGGCGCAAAACCTCGGTTTCACTGGTGGTGTTGGAGGTTTTCCAGATGGGCGCCCGGGGGTGGCTGAAGGCTTTGGCGAGAACCTGGGCCAGCGGGAGGTTTGTCCCCTTGGCGGCTGCGAGGTCTTTCAAGGCGGAAAGAAAGCCGGAGGAAAGGTAGACCTGGCCGTGCTGTTGGGCCGAGACGTTGATCAGACCGATCTGGCCTAGCTCTGTCCCCGCTTTCTTCAAGTCTTCAAACAGACACTCCAGCGAAGCCAAGAACAGCAGAGGCGGCTGGTCAGCCTCGCCGGGGGACCGGGGGGGCAACAGGATCAACTCGGTATCAAGACCGAAACCGGCCAACCGGGTATCGGTCTTGTAGGTCACCGATACCGAGGTCACTACCTGGGCGGTGTTCCTGTCGACAACGACGGCAGAAAGACTCTGGGTGCTCGAATCCAAACCAAGGACCAACGGGGTGTTCATTGCGCTACCTCGAGGTTGAGGATACCCCTGTTTTAGCACCCCCGAAATAGCGGCAGTTGAACTGATGTGTCAAAAATTGATATTGGAGGGCGTCACTCCCCTTCTAGAAGCTTCATGTGATAGCCCGTCGGGTTGGTCGCAAAGTAATTGGTCCGATACTGGGTGGGGGTGCAGCCGGCGTACGCCTTGAAGTTGCGGCTGAAGTGGTATTGGCTGGAAAACCCGAGTTTCCAGCTGATCTCTTTGACGGAAAGGTCGCTGTTGAGCAGCAGACTGGTGGCGGTTTCCAGCTTGAGGTTGTTCAGGTACCGCATGGGCGTCAGGTTCATGTGGCGCTTGAACAGCCGAATCAAATGCTCCTGGGTGATCTTGAGTTGGTCGCAAAGGTCTCCCAAGGTCAGCGGTCGGGAAACATGGCTCTGGAGAATGCCCAGCGCCTGTTCGACGTGCAGATTGTAGGCGTCGGGGGGAGAACCGCCGTGGTCGTCGACAAGGTCGTGAACCAGTGCTTCCAGGCGCAGTTCGACGGCACGGACCCGATGCGGGGTACCCCCCTGGTTGAAGCGGTTCTTGGCGTCCTCGAAAAACAGCCGGTGACTGGTACCGATCTTTCGGGGAAAGGTTGCCTGAAAAGCGGTGCTGGTAAGGGTCTGATACAGCGGGTGGTCGGGAGCCTCCAGATCCTCGGCCTGAATCTGGTGGACTTGTCCTGGCACCGATAGGAACAGGCTTCCCTTATCGATGGGATGCTTTTTCGGACCGTTGAGAAACAAGCCTTCTCCCCCCAAAAAATAGTGGAACTCGAACTGAGGTTCGGGGTGAGTGTGGCGGCGGCTATGCCACTGGATCATCCGCCCTTCCTTCATCTGGAAGAGGAACACGATATCGAGGATCTTCATAACCGACAACATTGTGCCTTTCGGTTCCCGAAAGGACAAGGCCTGAGTATTATAAGGGAATGACACCTTCGCTGTTCCCCCGCCGACTGTTGTTTCTGTGTTTCCTCACCCTGGTTTTTCTCACGCCCCTGGCCGCCCAGGACACGCGCGGCAGCCTGCTTCCCGATTCCACGGTGATGTTGATGGATGGCTCGGCGGTGGAGGCGCAGAATTTGCGTGCGGGATCGATGGTCTGGACCTGGATGCCTGGCGGCCAACCGGCACCGGGAAAGGTGACGGCCGTCCGAAAACAGCACAGCGACTCGTATCTGATGCTTAAAATCGGTGACCGCGAGTTCAAGGCTACCGGATCACACCGCATCGCCCTGTCAGGGGGAAGCCTGGTCAGGATCGACAAAGTCAAGGCCGGCGACAAGGTGCTCGTCTGGGGCGGAAAGGGAACCGAAGAGGTTGTCGTCGTTTTGGTGCGCGTCTTCCCTGCAACCCTTGTGACCTACGATCTGATGATCGAAGGTCACAGAATGTTCCGTGTGGGCGATGTGATCGTAGGGGACTGAAGCCGCACCGTCACCTCGACGGTCAGTTTCTGAGTGCCACCGCCCAGCACCACGCCCTTGAGCGGGGTGACATCGCCGTAGTCGCGGCCCCAGGCCACTGTAAGGTGGTCGTTTCCTACCACCAAGCCGTTGGTCGGGTCCAGATCGACCCAGCCCAAGCCCGGCAACCAGGCGGCCACCCAAGCGTGCGAAGCGTCGGCTCCTAAAACCTTTTCTTTGCCTGGAGGGGGAAGGGTGTTCAAATAGCCGCTGACGTACCGGGCCGGAATACCCAGACTGCGCAGAACGGCCAACATCAGGTGGCTGAAATCCTGGCAGACGCCCCGACGTTTGGCGAAGAACTCCTCGATGGGGGTGCCGATTTCGGTGGCCTCGGGGTCATAGACAAAGTCGTGGAACAGCCGCTGGGTCAAATCGATAAGGCCGTCGAGACGAGACCCCCCGGGGGAGAACGATGGGCGCCCGTAGTCGGCAAAGACCCTGGACGGCCGCACAAAAGGCGAGGCCTGCAAAAAGGGCTCGAACCCCACAAGGACATCGTCACCCCGTGAATCGAGGCGGAACACCTCAATTTCGTGGGTGGAAACAATGCGGAGTTTCCGGTGGGGCTTCTCGAAGGCGTAGAGCCGCCACAGGTTTCCAAAGAAGTCCACCCGATCGCGATGGTAGTCGCTGCGGGGTAAGGTTTCAAAGGAGTGGGCCGCCACCGTCTGAAACGGGGTCTCCCTCGCCTGAAGGCAAACTTCGTTCAGAGATAGGGCGGCAGGGGTGGTGTATTCGTATTCGGTGGAATGGACGACGTGGTACTTCATGGGGTCTCTCCCCGCACCCGGGCTTGCAGAGCTTCCATCGAGTCAATCTTGGCCAGGTAGGTTTGATGGAGGGCCTGGGTGAAGGCCTCCAGTTCCGTGCTCAAGCCGTCCAGGAAGGGCTCCAGCACCCCGGGTTCCAGCGCCGTTCCATCGGTCAGCCTCACCCGCGTCATCAAATCCAGAATGGTGCGCTCTTCGGTGCTCCAATACGCGCGGCTCGAGGCGCGGGGCAACTGCTCGACATGGCGGCTGAGGCTTTCGAGCTGAAACGCCAGCGAACGCGGATTGGTCTCGTCGAGGAGCAGAAGGTCGAGCACCGGTCCCCGCTGGGGAGCCAGCCGGTAGCGGGTGCGGTAAGTCAGGGTGCTGTCAAAAATGTCGAGCAGGAGGGGCAGGTTCTCCTCGATGCCCTCCAGGGCGAACCCCGCGCGCAGGGCCTCCACCACCAACCCGGCGCGTTCCAGACGCCGGCCCATATCCAGAAAGCGCCAACCGGGGCTGCGGGTCATGCTTTCCATGGTCAAGCCGCTGAAGGCGGCCAGGCGCAGGTTCACCTGCCGCAGAACCTCGGCGATGGGTTGGTCGCCACCGTCCAGAAACAGACCGAACTCCCGGAGGATACGGTGCGTTTCCAGCGAAAGCCGGTCGAGAACCTGTCCGCTGATCTGGTGGATGGAACGTATGGTCTGTGTCAGCCGCGAGGCTTTCCACGCCTGGTCCCGGTTCTCGGTTTCTTCGGGGAGAATTCCAATCTGCCGCACCAAGGCATCGAGGAAGGGTGACCCGGCCTCCCACCAGGTCTCCAAAAAACGCAGATCCACCCAGGCCCTCTCGGTGTAGCGGCCCAGCCAGAACAGATCGTCGGCCACGCGGCTGGGCAGATCCGCCGCCCGGTTGATCTCGGAAGGCTTTTCCCCGGTGGGCAGCAGAGAAACCATCGGTACCGCTTCGGTGGCTAGGAACCACAGGTCCTTCTTTGTCCCAGAAAAAACAGCCGGGTTGAACGTAGGCCCCCCCAGTTTCTGTACCAGACCGCCAGGCATGAGTTCCCAGCCCCCGGCAAGGTGCGCGGCAAACAGCCGCAACCCCACAAAACCCGGTGACCAGCCATTGTCCCCGAAAAAATCTTCCGTACCGGCTTCTCCCGAAACGGCCGGCGGAGCGAGCAGCAGGTCACCCCCTCCCCAGGCCCGGTGAATGGCTTCGTAGTGACCCAGCAAAGCCGGATGTTCGAGCAACCCCGACCCCGGAGCATTGGTCACCAGAACGGTACCGTCCCTGACGTTCCCTGTCAGCGGGTCAAACGCACGGTCGGGGACCATGCGGACCAAAACATCGACGGGCCGCAGCCCTCCCAGCGTCTTGAGGAACAGCTTGCCCGAACGCACCGTCAGGTCGCGGCTTTCGACCAGGGGATAGCCAAAGTAGCGGGACAGAGAAACAGGTTCGGCATACAGGGGATCGGAGGGTCCCTGCGTCCAGACCATAATGGAAGGCTCGTCTTTGTGGGTCAGACTTTTTTGAAACCAGAGGTCCTTCAGTCCCTGAAAGAACGGAGCCAGGCGGACCAAGTTGTCGTGGGGAACCCTCGACCCGAAATGGCGGCCATGGATAATGCGCGTTTCCAGCGCCTAGCCCTGTGGACTGCGTACCAAATCAAACCTTACCAGGCTCAAAGGTTGCAGGGCGGCCGGAAAGACTCCCCAGAAAGCGGGGTCGAGGGACAGCGCTCCCCAAAGCAGCTCATAATCCAGAACTCCCGTCTGCAACAGTTCCTGTGGGCCCCATAAATCCCGGTAGACCCCGGTCAGCAGGCTTCCCCACTGGGCTGCGGCACCCTTGAGGAACGCCACTTCCTCGGGTTTCACCACAAAGGGCAACGGATCGAGATGGGCTTTTTTTACACTGACAGCCAGATCCTCGGGAGGAAGCCCCTTAAAAACCTGGATGATTTCCTGTCGCTTGACGATGTCCATGGATACTCAAAGTGTGCGGGAATTCTAGTGAATGCACAAGGGACGGAAAAGACCTCCAGGGACCTGGAGTCTGTCCCTCGGGTTGGAACCGCGCCTGCCGGCGTGCCTCTGCCTCAAAGGCATTGACCGGGGGCTCCTCATAGTTGCGCCCGGCAGGATGCGCCACGTGGTAGGTGCACCCGGCCACAATGCGCCGCGACACCAGGTCCACCACATCGAGAACAAGCTTGGGGGTGGCCTCAAGGGTGGGATGCAGGCCCGAGGCCAATTTCCAGGCCTTGAAGCGAAGACCGCAGACGGCCAAACCGTCGGGGCCTACCACCAAGGGGAGTTGCAGACCCTGACACGCCAGTGCGTACCGCGAGGGGTCGAAGCCGCGCACCAGAATCTGCAGCCGCTCCACCGAAGAATCGACGTAGCGCACCGTTCCCCCGGCACCGCCCTCCTCGCCCATTACCGGCCAAGGTTCCAGCGCCTGGCGGATTTCGACGGTCAGGCCGTCAAACACCAGCCGGCCGAGGAGGGGGAAACGGAACTCGAACTGCGCCTTAAAAGGCTGGCGGGGAAAGACCAGTCCCACCTCATCCAAATCCGCCAGAACCTCCTCAAAATCCTTCTGCAGAAAGTGGGGGAGCATCCACCGGTCTTTCAGCTCTGTCCCCCAGCGAATCAGGGGTTCACGGTAGGGCTGCTCAAGGAACCGGGCGGTCAGCGCCCTCAGCAGCTGGCTGGTGGCCAGCGCCATGTCCTGGTGAGGGGCCATTTCGAAGGAACGGAACTCCACCAGTCCCAGCCGCCCCGAGGCCCGGTCAGGAGAAAAGAGCTTGTCGATGCACAGTTCGGTGCGGTGGGTATTGCCCGTTCCATCGACCATCAGGTTGCGAAAAATGCGGTCGGCCAGCCAGGGGGTGATGGCGGTCTGGCCTTCGAGTTCAGAAAACGCCAGTTCCAGGTCTTCCAGACCGCCGGGGTTGGACTCGTCGTAGCGGGGGGCCTGGCTGGTAGCGCCGACAAATAGACCCGAGAACGCGTAGGTCAGGCTGGGGTGACGGTTCAGGTAGGTGATCCAGCTGCGCAGAAGATCGGGGCGCTTCAAAAACGGGCTCTGCGCCGGCGTCGGGCCGCCCAGCACCCAGTGGCAGCCGCCTCCCGAACCCACCTCTTGGCCGCCGACCAGGAATTTCACCGTGGAGAGACCAATCTGGTTGGCCTGTTCCCAAAGGTCGGTGAGCAGGGTGTTCCAGTGGAAAGAACTGGCGGCTGGGGGAAGGTTCACCTCGATCACGCCCGGGTCGGGGGTGATTTGAAACGACGAAAAGGCATCGCCGTAGGGCGGGGTATACCCCTCGAGGATGGGCCGCATGCCGGTGATCTCGGCGGTCTTTTCGATTTCAGCCACCAAGGCAAACCAGTCCTCGGCCTTGCGCACCGGGGGAAGGAACAGGTACAAGTTTCCGCCGCGTACCTGGGCGCACAGGGCCGTTCGGACCACCCAGGCCGCCGACTCACCGGCCACCAAGGGAGGTTGTGAGGCGGGCAGGGGCTGGGCATTGGTTTTCTGGGCTTCGGCGGCAGGCGGCGTTTTCTCGCTCCGCAGAGGTTTGGTGCGCAAAAAAGCGGGGCCGGCCTGGTCTTCAAAGGGGTCGCGGTCGTACCAGGCGTCCTTGTCGAGCTCGTCGGCCCAGGGCAGACTGTCGAGAGGAAGGCGCAGGCCGATGGGGCTGTCCCCGGGAATCAGCACCAGTTTACCACCCCGCAGAGGCCAGGGCCCGCTCTTCCAGCTGCCCTTCTGCAACGGCAGAACAAAGCCCGTGGGATTGTGCAGTCCGTGGTGGAACACCTGGATCATGCGGTGCCGGTCCTCGGCATTGGCCAGCTTGGGGTCACCGGGCAGCACGTTGACGGGAAGGTTGCGTTCCTGCGTCAAAAAGTGCATCGGGTCTTCAAAGGCTTCGAGGATGAACTTCGCTTCAACCCCCAGCACCTGGGTAAGGGCCAGCAAAAAGCGGTGAGCGTCGGTGTGTGTCAGCCCGGCGTTGGCGGTTTCATCCCCCATGAGGGCCGGGTTCTTCCACACGGGCACCCCGTCCTTGCGCCAGTAGCACGCCAACGCCCAGCGGGGCAGCGACTCGCCGGGGTACCATTTTCCCTGGCTGGAATGGACCATACCCCCTGGGGCCCAGCGCTCGGCCAGGCGGCGCATCAGCGCCAGCGACAGAGGTTTTTTCGTCGGTCCTAAGGCATCAGAGTTCCACTCGGCGGCGTTTCGGTCGCTGTCGCAGACAAAGGTCGGTTCACCACCAATTGTCAGATCGACCCCGGCGGAATTCAGGCGGAGGTCGATGGTTTCACCCAGGCGGTCCAGAGCCTCGCGGCCGCCTTGAGGAAAGGGCTTCGAGGAACGCGGTCCATCGGAAAGACGCTTCACCGTCATCTCATACGAGAAAACCACCTCACAGGGGTCCAATGCCCCTTCGAGGGGAGCCGCTCCGGCCGCGTGCGGGGTGGCTGCCAGGGGAATATGGCCCTCGCCGGTGAGCAACCCGCTGGTGGGGTCCAAGCCCACCCAGCCCGCCCCGGGAATGTAGGCCTCGGCCCAGGCGTGCAAGTCGGTGAAGTCGGCCTCTGCCCCGGCGGGACCTGTCAGAGGTTTCTGGTCGGGCTTGAGTTGTATCAGGTAGCCCGACACAAAACGTGCGGCAAACCCAAAGTAGCGCAGCAGATCCACCAGCAGCACCGCCGAATCGCGGCAGGAGCCGCTTCGCAGCAGCAAGGTGTCTTCTGAAGTCTGAACGTTGGGTTCCAAGCGGATGTTGTAGTGGATGTCGGTAAACAACCGGTGGTTGAGCGCCACCAGAAAATCGATGGTCCGCCCTTGGAAGGGTGGCAGGTCCTTGAGGTAGGCATCGAACCGGGGACCGCGCGGTGCGAGCTCTGTCCCCAGGTACGGTGCCAGATCGCGGCGCAGATCGGGTGGTAAAGGGAAAGGCACGGTTTCGGCGTAGGGTTCCAGGAAAAAATCAAAGGGGTTGAACACGGCCAAATCGGCCGTCAGGTCAACGGCAATCTGCAGTTCCCTCACCGGCTGGGGAAACAGAACCCTCGCCTGGAAGTTGCCGTACGGATCCTGCACCCAATTCACAAAGTGATTTTCTGGCGACACGGTAAGCGAGTACGAGAGGACCTTCGTCCTCGAATGGGCCGCTGGCCGTAGCCGGATCCATTGGGGTCCCAGATTCACCGCGCGGTCGTAGGTGTAGACGGTCTTATGACTGATGCTGACCCAGGTACCCATGGTCCTTCCTTGTTTCAGAGCTAAGCTTGGGAGCAAAGAATCCCTGGAAAATGTCGAGATCCACCTGGTTCATCCGGTTTTGCAGGTTGTCGAGGTACTCATGGAGCCCCATCTGCATGGCTTCGGCGACGTTGGCGGTTTCCAGATCGGTTCGCAACCGCACGAGGTTTTTCTGGGGACCCGACAGGATTCGCAGCGACTCCTCCGAGTTTTGCAGGCAGTGCAGAATGCTGCGGGGAAAGTCCTTTTCAAACAGAAGGAACTCGGCCACATCCCTGGGGTTGATGCGCCGGTAAATCTTGCGGTACATCTCGAGACCCGAAACAGCCTTGAGCAGGGCGGCCCACTGGGTGTTGTCGTAGGCTGTCCCCACCCAGGCCGGATCGGGAAGCAGGATGAAGTATTTCACATCGAGAATTCGGCTGGTCTTGTCGGCCCGCTCCAACAGCATGCCCAGCCGTCCAAAATGCCAGGCCTCGCCCCGGTTCATGGTCGAATAAAACAGGCCGATAAACAGGTAGCAGCTGTGGATGACCGACTTGCAGAACGCAAACGGGTCGGTACCCCGCCCCTCATTGCGGCGGTATTCGGTAACGGCCAGGTAGAGGGAGTTGATCTCCTCCCACATTTCAGACGAGATGATTTCACGGATCGACCGGGCGTTCTCGCGGGCCTGGACAACGCAGCGGTACAAGGAGTTGTCGTAGTCCTCATCCAGGGTCAAAAAGTGGATGATGCTCTCGCGGGAATAGGAAGAATAATGTTCTTGGTAGAATTCCTGGTCGCCGGTGACCGCTACCAGGGAGGCCCAGAGGTTCCCCTGATGGTCCTGGTCCTCCAGGTACTGATTGAAGTCGGCGTTGATGAACCGGGCCGTGTTCTGCGCCCGTTCCAGGTACCGGAACAGCCAGTAAACACTGCCGGCAACACGGCTAAGCATGATCGCCCCCTTGGTCGTCCTGAATGACCCAGGTGTCCTTGCTCCCGCCTCCCTGGGACGAGTTGACCACCAGCGACCCGGGGCGCAGCGCCACCCGGGTCAACCCGCCGGGAAGCACCTTGATGTCCTTGCCGTAAAGCACGTAGGGACGAAGGTCGACCCGGCGGCCTTCAAAATGGTCGCCCACCAGGGTAGGGGCCTGGGAAAGGTCAACCACGGGCTGGGCAATGTACCCCCGGGGGTTGGCCTGGATCTTCAGGGCAAATTCGTCGCGCTGGGCCTTGCTGGCCTGATGACCCATGAGCATGCCGTAGCCCCCCGATTCGTTGGTGGCCTTCACCACCAGCTTGTCGAGGTTGGCCAGCACGTAGCCCAGGTCCTTTTCCCGCCCGCACCGATACGTCGGCACATTGTTCAGCAGGGCATCCTCTCCCAAATAGTAGCGGATCATCTCGGGCACAAAGGCATACACGGCCTTGTCGTCGGCCACACCGGTTCCAGGGGCATTGGCCAGCGCCAGGTTGCCTTTTTTGTAGGCTTGAAAGAGGCCAGGGACCCCGATCATCGAGTCGGGACGAAAGACTTTGGGGTCAAGAAAATCGTCATCGATGCGCCGGTAGATCGCATGGATGGGCTCAAACCCATGCGTGGTGCGGATGTACACCCGGTCGTTTTCGACCACCAGGTCCTGCCCTTCGAGCAGTTCAACCCCCATTTTACGGGCCAAAAAGCTGTGCTCAAAGTAGGCGGAATTGTAAACCCCGGGGGTGAGCACCCCAAAACGCTTTTCCTGAACTCCAGGGCAAATGTGGTCCAGCACCTCGAACAGCATGTCAGGGTAAGTTTCCACGGGCCGGATGCTGAGTTTTTCAAACAAGTGGGGGAAGGCCCGTTTCACCAGCTCGCGGTTCTCAAGAACGTAGCTGACACCGCTGGGACACCGCAGATTGTCCTCGAGCACCAGGAATTCGCCCGAGGGATTGCGGATCAGGTCTGTGCCAGTGACATGGTTCCAGATGCCCTTGGGAGGGTTGAGACCGATGCATTCCTTACGGAACGAACTGGCGGAAAGGATCAGTTCTTCGGGGATGACCTTGTCTTTCAGAATCTTCTGATCATGGTAAATGTCGTCAAGAAAAAGGTTCAGCGCCTGGATGCGCTGGATCAGCCCCTTTTCCAGCCGGTTCCAGTCCTGGCTGGTCACAATGCGCGGCAACAGGTCGAAGGGCATGATTTTCTCCTGCCCTTCTTTGTCACCATAAACCACAAAAGTGATTCCTGTCCGGATCAGAGCCCGCTCAGCTTCCTTATGGAGCGCCAGGTAGTCTTCCTTCCGGGTGTGGTTCAAGGCCTCGAAAATGGCTTGAAACGCGGGATGCGGAACTCCGGGAGCTTGGAAAAACTCATCCCAGGGACCTTGGATCTGGTAGTCGGTAAACATGATCTTTGTAGTATACATATTGGAAGGATCATTGTAAACATAACACTAATATGTATTTCTATGATGAAGAAACAACTTCTTTGTAATGGTCGATTATGACCTCCGGGACGGCGACAAACCGCCCGGTAACTTGGTAAGATAGCAAGCCGCCATCCGCGTGCAGGGGGAGACATGGACGAGACTCTGGCCGTCGACTTACGGCAGATCACCAAGCAGTTTGGGACGACCTTGGCCAACGACCACGTCAACTTCCAAGTTCGAAAGGGAGAGATTCACGCCCTTTTGGGAGAGAACGGCGCCGGTAAGAGCACCGTCATGTGTATGCTTTCGGGCGTTTACCGCCCCACCAGCGGAGAAATTCTTCTCAATGGCGCCGTGGCACGCATCCACTCCCCGAAGGATGCGGTCAAACTGGGCGTTGGCATGGTGTTTCAGAACTTCCGCCTGGTACCGTCGCTGACCGCTGCGGAAAACATTGTTCTCGGTGAAACCCACCAGGTGTGGCGGACCAAGGCCTGGATGGCCCGCAAGACCGCTGAAATCGAGGCTCTGGCCACCCGCTTCGGTCTGCCCTTCAACGCCGGCCGCCAGGTCTGGCAGCTGTCGGTGGGGGAGCAGCAGCGCGTTGAGATTGTGAAAACTCTGTACCGGGGTGCCGAACTGATCATTCTGGACGAGCCGACCTCGGTGCTGACCCCAGGAGAAGCCGACCAGCTTTTCGTCACCCTGCAACAGCTGCGCTCCGAAGGAAAGACGGTCATTTTGACCACCCACAAACTGAAAGAAGTCATGGCTGTCGCCGACCGCATTTCCGTAATGCGCAAAGGCAAAATGCTGGCCACTCTTGACCGCAGCGCCACCGACGAGCGCGAGGTGGCCCGTCTGATGGTCGGCCAAGACCGTCAGGAGCCCCGGCCGCGAAAGGCTCGGCTCAAAGGCCCCACCCTTCTGGACATGCGCAATCTTGTGGTGATCGGCGACCATGGCCGGCACGCCCTCGAAGACTTTCACATGACCATCCATGAAGGCGAGATTGTCGGCATTGCCGGAGTGGCCGGCAACGGTCAGAAAGAGCTGGCCGAGGTGCTGGCGGGACTGCGGATGTGGAAGAGCGGCACCATCACCTTCCGCGACACCAAGTGGAAGGGAGCCTCGGTACGGCACTCCATCGAGTCCGGTATCAGCCATGTGCCGGAAAACCGGATGAAGTCCGGTCTGGCAGGCAGCCTGGGTTCGGTAGACAACCTTCTGGTCAAGTCCTACCGCACTCCGGCACGTTCCAAAATGGGGTTTCTGCGGCACGCCGAGAACCGGCTCTGGTCGCAGGGTCTGGTAGAGCAGTTTGACGTCAAGACGGCCCATCTGGATGCTCCTGTGCATCATATGTCGGGAGGAAACCAGCAAAAGCTGCTCTTTGCCCGGGAGATTCACCAGCGGCCGCACCTGATGGTGGCGGTGCACCCCAGTCAAGGGCTCGACGTGGGCGCCACCGATGGGGTGCACAACCTTCTGATGACGCTGCGCGACGAAGGCAAGAGTGTGCTTTTGATCAGCGAGGATCTGGATGAACTGTTGTTGCTCTCGGACCGCATTGTGGTCCTTTTCGGAGGCCGCGTGATGGGAGAAGTCACCCACGATGCGGCCGACAGGGAACACTTGGGCATGATGATGGCGGGGGTAGTATGAACCAGAGAGGAAAATTCCGCCTGGAGATTGACCCTTCAGGGAAGGAATCGCCCTGGTGGGTAACGGTGCTGGCGGTGGTGCTGGCCTTTGGCCTGGTAGCGGTATTCATCGCCGCGACCGGAAAAAACCCCGGCGCGGTGTACGCCAAAATGCTGGGGGGTGCCTTTGGCACCGAATTCGGGCTGACGGAAACGCTGGTCAAGGCCATTCCCCTGATGCTCTGCGGTCTGGGGGTGAGTCTGGCCTACCGCATCCAGGTGTGGAACATCGGTGCCGAGGGCCAGTTCGTCGCCGGCGCGCTGGCTGCCACCGCCGTCACCATCTACCTTCCCGGACTGCCGTTCTGGATTGCCCTGCCCCTGATGTTGACCGTCGGTATGCTGGCCGGCGCGGTCTGGGGCCTGTTCACGGCGCTTCCCAAGGTGCTGTTTAACGTCAATGAGCTGATCATCAGTCTGATGCTGAATTACGTGGCTCTGCTGGCCCTCGATTTCTTCGTCTTCGGCCCCTGGCGCGATCCGGCCGGAATGAACTTTCCGGGGACCAGGCCCTTCACCGCCGAAGAGTCGCTGCCAGTTCTCGGTGCGACGCGGCTGCACTTCGGTCTGATTCTCGGCCTGCTGGCCGTCGCCTTGGCCGCTGCTTTTGTAAAAACCACCCGCTGGGGTTATGAACTGCGGCTTATCGGAGCCAACCCCGAGGCGGCCCGCCATGCGGGCATCAACATCCGGGGCCACATTGTGGTGGTGATGCTGCTTTCAGGAGGCCTGGCGGGAATTGCCGGCATGGCGGAAGTGTCGGGAGTCACGCACCGGTTGCTGTACGGCATCAGTCCGGGGTACGGCTATACGGCCATCATTGTGGCCTGGATCGCGCGGCTCAATCCCTTCGGAATTGTCGTTTCGGCAGTGCTGTTCGGGGGTCTGATTGTGGGAGGCTACAGCGTTCAGACTCTGGGTCTGCCATCGTCCATCAGCTCGCTCCTGCAAGGTTCGGTGCTGTTCTTTCTCATCGCCGGGAGCATCCTCGGCAAGGTGCGTGTCCGATGGAACTGATCACCCAATTATTGATCGCCGCCATGGCGGCCGGAACCCCGTTGCTGTTTGCCACTCTCGGGGGCATCCTCGTGGAACGCTCGGGCATCATCCAACTGGGCACCGAGGGGCTGATGCTGATGGGAGCCGTCACCGCCGCCATGACCTTTTTGGCCACTGCCAGTCTGCCCCTCACCGTGCTGATGGTGCTGTTGGTCACCGGCCTGATGGGAGCGTTCCACGCTTTCTTGACCGTGACTCTCCGTGCCAATCAGATTGTCAGCGGGCTGGCCATGACCCTATTCGGTGCCGGCCTTTCGGCCTACCTGGGCAAGAAAATCACCGGCATTCCGCTGCAGGGGGCCGTTCCCAAAATCGACCTGGGCTGGCTCGACCCCGTTCCCATTCTGGGGCCGGTGCTGGGGCATTTGGACGTGTTCACCTGGGCCAGCCTGGTGCTGGTGGTGTTGATGACGCTGTATCTGTACCATACCAGCTGGGGGCTGCACCTGAGGGCCGTGGGTGACAATCCAGCCACCGCCGACGTGATGGGCATCCGCGTCCAGGTGTTCCGCTACGGCTGCGTTATCCTTGGTTCCATGTTGATGGGCTTGGGGGGTGCCAATCTGCTGATGGTATTTTCTCCCACCTGGATTGAGGGGATGACCGCCGGCCGGGGTTGGATTGCCATTGCGCTGATCATCTTTGCCCGCTGGAATCCGCTGTACGCCCTTGCCGCCGCCTACTTTTTCGGCCTGCTCGACAGCCTCGGGTTCCGCCTGCAGCTGGCCGGCAGCCCGATTCCGCCGTACTTCTTGAAAATGATTCCCTACCTGCTGACCATCGCCGTGCTGATCTTTGTCGGCTGGCGGACCAAACACAAACTGTCGGGTTCACCGATGGCGCTCGGGGTACCGTATATCCGGGAGCAGCGGTTTTGAACTCATCGAACCCAGGAGCCGGCATGAAACGCTCTGTTTTTCTCCTTTTAATCGCCCCTGGAATTCTCCTTTTGACCATCTTCCTCTTCTACCCCTTGGTCGTTACCCTGGCCCCCACATTTTCCAACAACGGCCCTTCTTTGGCTCGTTACCTGGCTTTCTTTTCCGATTCCTACTATTTGGCAGTCTTTTTCCGCACCGTCTGGATCGCCGTGGTGGCAACCTTGGTCTGCATGATTCTGGGTGTGCCCACCGCCTACTTCATCTCCCGTCGTCGCCGGTCAAAATCCTTCCTCATGGCCCTCTCCATTTTCCCACTCCTTACCAATCCCGTGGTGCGGGCATTTGCCTGGATCAACATTCTGGGACGCAATGGGGTGTTGAACTCCCTACTGCTTTCGTGGGGCTGGATTACGACTCCTCTGACCCTCCTCTACACCGATTTCTCCATTCTGATCGGTACCATCTACCTCTTCCTTCCGCTGATGATCGTGACCCTGGTGGGCAGCATGGATACCATCGAAGAGGAAGTCACCGAGGCCGCCGAAAGCCTGGGTGCCAGCCGTCTGGTGACTTTTTTCAAAGTGGTACTTCCGTTGAGCCTTCCAGGCATTGTGGTGGGAAGTGTGCTGGTCTTCACCGGTGCCATTACGGCCTACTCGACACCCAACCTGCTCGGCGGTAACAAAAACATGCTGTTGGCAACGTTGATTTATCAACGTGCCATGAGCTTGGCGGACTGGACCAGTGCCGGGGTCATCGCGTTTGTGATGATTGTGATGACGGTGGTGACCGTCATGGTCATGCAAAAAGTCTCACGCCGTCTGGATAGGAGGTAGAAAACCATGAGAAAAAGCGTTGGTTTGACCCTGATTGCCGTGGTGGTGTTCCTCTTTTTGACGGTTCCGCTCATTATTATCACGGCGACGGCCTTTGGTGAGGCTAGCACCATCCGCTTCCCCATTCAGGGCTTCACATTGAAGTGGTTCACCGCGACCTTCGCCTCGCGGTCGTTTATGTCGTCGCTGGGCCTCAGTTTTGCCCTGGCGTCGTACGCAACCCTTCTGGCCCTGCTCGTGGGCATTCCCGCTTCGTACGCCCTGAGCAAGACCACCTTTCGGACCAACCCCCGTTTGAGGGCCTTTTTCCTGTCTCCGACCTTTGTGCCAGGGATTGTCGTCGGCTACGCTCTCTTCCAGTTTCTGGTCATCCAGTGGCGCATGCCGGTGTTCGCCGGTCTGCTCCTGGGACACTTTCTGGTCAGCTTGCCCTACGTTATTCGCGTGGTGGGGGCGAGCCTGGAGCAGTTTGATTTTTCCATCGAAGAGGTCGCCTGGAGCCTGGGGTGCAACAAACCCAAGGCGTTCCTCAAAGTCGTGCTGCCGAACATTGGTTCGGGGATTGTGGCGGCTTTCATGTTGAGCTTCATCAACTCGTTCAACAACATCCCCGTATCGATGTTCCTCACCGGCCCGGGGGTCTCCACCTTGCCGACAACGCTGATGAACTACATCGAGTACAGTTACGACCCGTCGGTTTCGGCGATTTCTGTGGTGTTGATGGGGGTCACGGTGGTTTTAATGGTGATTGTAGAACGAACGCTGGGCATCGGCAGCCTGGCGAAATAGGAAAGGTGCCATGTCGTACGCGGTATTAGAAAACATTCGGGTCAGCTATGACGGCAAGACCCCCGTTCTGACCGATCTCAACCTGAGCATTGAACGCGGCGAGCTCGTCTCGTTGCTTGGTGCCAGCGGCTGTGGCAAGACCACAACACTGCGGGTGGTCGGCGGCTTTATTGAACCTCGGGCGGGGCGGTTCACCCTCAATGGCGTGGATATGACCCGGACTGCCGTTCATAAGCGCAACTTCGGCTTGGTGTTCCAAAGTTATGCGTTGTTTCCTCATTTGACGGTGTTTGAAAACGTCGCCTTTGGCTTGAAATTGCGCAAAATCGAGTCGGCCAGTCTCAAGAGCCGAGTCATGGCCATGCTCGACATCACCGATCTGGGGGCCCTGGCCAACCGTTACCCCAGGCAGTTGTCCGGCGGGCAGCGGCAACGCGTGGCCCTCGCCCGGGCGCTGGTCGTGGAGCCACAGCTCCTCCTGCTCGACGAACCGTTGAGCAACCTCGACGCCAAACTGCGCTTAAGCATGCGCGTCGAAATCAAGCGCCTTCAAAAGAAGCTGGGTATCACCACCATCTTCGTCACCCACGACCAGGAAGAGTGCTTCTCTATCTCGGATCGGGTCGCCATTATGGACAAGGGAGTGATTCAGCAGTTCGACACACCCGAAGCCATCTATTCGCACCCGGCCAATGAGTTTGTGGCCCGGTTTGTCGGGTTCACCAATTTTTTCAACCTCACAGCGTCTGGTACCGGCCGGTGCCTCAACAACCTGGGTGAGGAAATGGTCATCGACGAGATCCGCAACCATACAGGGGGACAGACCTCCTGGACGGGGGCCATCCGTCCCGATGACATCGTCTTGACGGGTACCGAGGTTTCGGGGACCAATAGGCTTACCGGCAGCGTCGAGGTTCGGACGTTCCTGGGCAAAAGCTACCAGTATGAGCTGGAAACCAAACTCGGCCGGGTCGTGGTGAACGCACCCAAGGATTCCATTTTCGAGCCGGGCACCCTGGTCTGTGCCCACCTTCCCTCTGATAAGATTGTTTTGTGTTAATGGCCTGCGGGCCGCAAAAGGAGATTGCTATGAAGAAGTCCACCGGGTTGGTTATCCTTGTGATGGCCACCCTTCTGTTCGCTTCGGCGACAAACCTGATGGCCTCCGGTGCCCAGGAGAGCTCTGACGGTGCCCCCCGAACCTTGGTCATTTCGACTTGGGGCCTGGGAGAAGATGTGCTTTGGCAGGATGTCTATGCTCCCTTTGAGGCAGCCTACAATTGCAAGGTCGTGCTCGAGGTCGGAACGACAGCCGAACGCTATACCAAGCTTTCGTCCAACCCGAACTCGACCGTCGACGTGATAGAACTGTCACAAAAGGCTGCCGCCGACGGCTATGCTGCCAAATTGTTTGCCAAAGTCGACTACTCCAAGATTCCCAATTCCCAACAGCTGCTTCCCGGTGCCAAGGATATGACCAAGAACGGCTTTGGTCCCGCATACACCCTGAACAGTATTGGCATCATCTACAACCCCGCGGCAACGGGCTTTGAGATCAAGGAATGGGCCGACCTCTGGCGTCCGGAACTGGCCAACCGCATCTCGATTCCCGCCTTGTCGACTACCTTCGGCCCTGCCATGGTCTATGTTGCCGCCGACTACGCCAAGATTCCGGTCGCCAAGGACAAAGGTGTCGCAGCGTTCAAGGCACTGGGAGACCTCAAGAAGAACATTGTGAAGACCTACACCAAGTCCTCCGACCTCGCCAACATGTTCTCCAGCGGCGAAATCGTCGCGGCCATTGTGGGTGACTTCGCCATCCCGATCATCACCAAGGCCCTGCCCGAAGCTCAGTTTGTCGTCCCCGCTTCCGGCACCTACGCCAACTTCAACACCATCGATGTCGTGGCCACCTCGAAAAATAAAGACCTGGCCTACGCCTACATCAACTGGCGGATCAGTAAGGATCTGCAGGCGAAGACGGCCGCGTCGTTGAACGAGACCCCCATCAACACCAGTGTTGTCCTGACCCCCGAGCTGGCTGCCAACAAAACCTACGGTGCTGTGGCAAAGCGGGCCCGTGCTGTCGACTTTGCCCTTGCCAACCCCCTGATGACAGAGTGGACCGACACCTGGAACCGGGTGCTTAACAACTAGAGGTTTGGCGATGTTCTTGGAACGGGCTCGCGTCTTCAACGTCTACCGGCGATGCTTCGAAGAGAAGAACGTCCTGGTCCGTGATGGAATCATTCAGGCGGTTTCCGCCGGTTTGATTCCTCCACAGGGGGTGGTCCGGGTGGATGGGGCAGGCGCGTGGCTGGTTCCAGGCCTTGTCGATATTCATATGCACATCGAGAGCTCCATGACGGTGCCGTCGGAGTTCTCGCGCGCCGTGCTCCGCCACGGCACCACCACGGTGGTCACCGATCCGCATGAAATCGCCAATGTGTTCGGTGTAGCCGGCATTCGTGCTGTGATGGCTCAGAAGACAGCGCTCGATATTTTCTACGGCATCCCTTCCTCGGTGCCGTCGACCAATCCGGCGCTGGAAACCACAGGAGCGGTTCTTGGCCCCGACGAAATAGCCGAACTGGCTGCCGATGAGCGGGTGTTGTGTCTGGGCGAAGTCATGAATGCCGCCGAACTTCTTGCGACGCAAGACACTCCGACCAAGCGACTGATCCAGCGCTTTCATCAGGTCAGACCCCGCTTGCCCATCGAGGGACACTGCCCCAAGCTCACCGGCGCGGAACTCTCGGCGTTTATCGCTTCGGGTGTTTGGTCGGATCACACCCAGCAGACCCCCGAATCCATCCTGGAAAAGGTCAGCAACGGCATGTTCCTCCAGCTCCAACAGAAATCCCTTCTGCCAGAAACTATCCGTGCGGTTGTCGATCACCAACTGTTCGAGCACGTGTGTCTGGTGACCGACGATGTCATGCCCGACAAACTCGTGACAGGCCACCTGAACCGGCTCGTCGCCCTGGCCATCCAAAACGGGATGCGGCCCGAAGATGCCATTTACTGTGCCACCTACGTGCCTGCCCGTCATATGGGGCTCAGGGACCGCGGTGCCATCGCCCCTGGCCGTATCGCCGATTTCGTGCTGCTCGACGACCTTGAGTCCTTCTCCATCCGCTCCGTCTACAAAGCAGGACGAGAAGTGGACCGCGGCCAAGGTTCCGTTGCGCTGTCTTCCGTGAATCAGCCTACCCCTTTTCCTGCCGAGTTTTATACCAGCATCCAGCGGACCTCGATTTCCGCTGCGGATCTGACAGCTCAAGTCACCACGGCCCTCGAGGGGCCTGTCGATTGCGTAGTAATGAGGCTTGATCCGCAGTCGACCTTCACCCAGCAGGTCACGGTACGGTGTGCCGTTGTTGACGGCCAAGTCGATTGGCGTGGTGCCGGACTCTGCCTTGTTGCCGTGGTAGAACGCTACGGTCACCAGGCACCCATTAAAATAGGTTTTGTCCAGGGTGGACTGACGCAAGATGGGGCGGTAGCGACTTCATGGGCCCACGACCACCACAACCTGCTCGTCCTGGGCCGAAGTGTGAGCGATATGGTTCTAGCCATCAATACCCTCATCGACCAGCAGGGCGGCTATCTCGTTGTGTGTGACGGCAAGATCCTTGCCAACGCCCGGCTCAATGTCGGCGGCATTTTGAGTGACGGTCCTCTGGAAACGCTGGCCGCCGAAATCCAAGCCGTACGCGCGGCAATGCAACACCTCGGCTACGATCACGCCAACGAAATCATGTCCTTCAGCACTCTCTCGCTCCTGGTCTCGCCGCGCCTCAAGATCAGCGACAAGGGGCTGGTCGATGTGCGAACCCAAACCCTGGTGGAACCCTATGGGCCAGCTTCTACATAACGTCCACGTGCTGACCATGAACCCCTCTCTGGACCGCTTTGATAACGGCTGTGTCGCCATTGAAGGCCATACCATCCTTGCCGTCGGCGATGCCGGCCTGGCGGAACGTCTGCTGATCCCGGGGCTGATCAACGCTCACACCCATATCGGCATGATTCCCTTCCGGTCCCTCGGAGACGATGTTCCCGACCGCCTTCGACGCCTGCTCTTTCCACTGGAGTCTGTGATGACCGCCGACCTGGTCAAAGCCAGCGCCCGCTATGCCTGCTGTGAAATGCTGTTGGCTGGAACCACCACGTTTGTCGATATGTACTACTTTGAAGATGATGTTGCCCAGGTGGTCAAAGAAACGGGAATGCGAGCATGGCTGGGTGAAACGGTGATCGACTTTCCTACCTGTGACAGTCCCGAGCCCCACGGAGGGCTCGAGTATGCCAAGCATTTTATTCCCGCGTGGCTCGGCGAGGATC
>JFJP01006093.1_pt1 | contig 20709 bp, 18 predicted proteins | sample 431651 | NCBI WGS metagenome assembly JFJP01 (sample SAMN02602958, study PRJNA72255) | Microbial mat metagenome, whole genome shotgun sequencing project. | biome: fresh water; feature: sink hole; material: water; isolation source: purple microbial (photo- and chemosynthetic) mats found in...
ATGAACAGGCTGAAGATGCCGATGGCCAGCACGCTGATGGCCATCATGCCGGCGCTGCTGCCCACAAACACGTTGATCACGCTGCCCACCAATAGCACAACAGCACCCACCATGAGCCACTTGCCCATGCCTTCCACGCTGCGCTTGATCACGCTGGCCAGACTTGCCATCACGAAAAACACGCCTGCAGTGCCGCCAAAGGCCGTCATGATCAACTCTGCGCCGTTGGACTTGCCGAGAATGACTGCGATCAGGCGCGACAGCATCAGGCCCATGAAGAACGTGAACGCCAGAAGAATGGGCACGCCCGCTGCCGAGTTCTTGTTCTTTTCAATGGCCCACATGAAGCCGAACGCCCCGCCCATGAACACTGCCAGGCCCAGAAACCCAGAGAGTTGAGCTGTGATACCCGTGACCACGCCCACCCAGGCACCGGCCACGGTGGGCAGCAGGCTCAGGGCCAGCAGCCAGTAGGTGTTGCGCAGCACCTTGTTGCGCGCATCGGCCGACAGCACGGTGCCGTGGCCGTAAGAAAAGACGTTGTCGTTCATGGTGGGGTCTCCAGAGGTTGAATACAAAAAACGCGGTGGAAGGCCGCCCGCCGGGCCGCGTGCCCAGCGATGCGGCGCATTCTAGAGAAAAGCGCTGCGTTGCGTGGCACACGGGGTTCAGACCGGCGGGAGCCGAAAAAGTTCTATGACTTGCGTGTGGGTAATTCCGCCCCACAGTCGGTGATTGCGCCGCTAAGCTCACGGGTTGTATACAACATTGCGCAAGGCTGAACCATGAAAACCAAACCCACTCTTGAACTGTCCGACGTCAAAGCGATTGCCGCTGCCGCCGAAGCAGAGGCCCTGAAAAACGGCTGGGCTGTGACCATTGCCATTGCAGACGAAGGAGGTCACCTGCTGTGGCTGCAGCGCCTGGACGGCGCAGCTCCCCTGTCTGCCCACATTGCACCCGCCAAAGCCAATACGTCTGTGATGGGCCGCCGCGAAAGCAAAGGCTACGAAGACGTCATCAACGGTGGCCGCACATCGTTTCTGAGTGCGCCTTTCATCCAGGGCATGCTGGAAGGCGGCGTGCCCATCATGAAAGACGGGTTTTGCCTGGGCGCTGTGGGGGTGAGCGGCGTGAAATCGAACGAAGACGCGCAAGTTGCCAAGGCAGGCATCGCCGCCATCGGTCTGTAAACGCGGAGCTGCGGCGGGCTTACTTCGTCAGGATGAGTTTGCCCAGCCGGGTGGCCTGCAGGCGATAGGTCGTGCCGTTGTGGGTGATGGCCACGGTTGAGTGCCCTTGCATCAGCTGCTGGCTAGAGAGTGCCGGTGGTGCCTCATGTCTGCCTTGCGCAGCTGCCATTGCTGGTGCGGCGGCATAAGTGTCAGGGCCGTAGTCACTGAGACAAGTCTGAGGGCTCATTTCGCGGGCTCCGTCACAAAACCAATCTTTTTCATCCCGGCCTGCTGTGCGGCAGCCATGGCCTGCGCCACGCGCTCGTAGCGCACTGCGCGGTCGCCGCGGATGTGCAGGTCGGGCTGCGGGTTTTGCGCTGCAGCGGCGGCCAGGTGGCCTTGCAATTCGTTGTCGCTGGCCAGCTTCTGTTCGTTCCAGAAATACGCACCGTCGGCGTCCACGCTCAGGCGCACGGTTTCGGGTTTGACCAGCTCTTTTTCGTTGCTGGCGCGGGGCAGGTCGATGTTGACCGCGTGTTTCATCACCGGCACGGTGATGATGAACACGATCAGCAACACCAGCATTACGTCGATGAGCGGAATCATGTTGATCTCGCTGAGCATCTCGTTGTCGTCGTTGTCTGAAAAACCGCCGTGGGCCATGTGTGTGCTCTTTCAGGGTTTGCGCAGGGTCACCACCGCAGGGGCGGGTGATGCGCTGGGGGCCGGGCCAGCGGTGTGCCCGCCCTGGGTGACACGGGCGCCGGTCACAAACAGGGCATGCAGGTCGTGGCCGAAGCGGTTGAGCTTGTGCAGCACACCCTTGTTGCCGCGCACCAGCGCGTTGTAGCCCAGCACGGCTGGGATGGCCACGGCCAGGCCCAGCGCCGTCATGATGAGCGCTTCGCCAATGGGGCCTGCCACCTTGTCGATGGTGGCCTGGCCTGCTGCGCCGATGCCCAGCAGCGCGTGGTAGATGCCCCAGACGGTGCCGAACAGGCCCACAAACGGAGCGGTGGATCCCACCGAGGCCAGCACCGCCATGCCGCCCTGCAGCTTGGCCGTGAACTCGTCGATGCTGTTGCGAAGCTCGCGCGTCACCCAGTCACTCACGTCCAGTTGGTCGTGCAGCTGTGGCCGGGGGGCTGTGTTGCCGGGGCGGGCGGTGGGGTCGTCGTTGCGCAGGATGTGCCGGGTGGCTTCACGCCCGGTCTCGGCCAGCTGGCGAAAGGGGTTGTTGGCCTCGGTGCCCAGTTGGCGCAGCCCATCTTCAAAGTCAGTCGCGTGCCAGAACGCTTCAGAGCCCTGGGCCTGTTGGCGGTGGGTGCGCAAGTCAAGCACCTTGATGAGGATGACCAGCCAGCTGGCCAGTGACATGCCCAACAAAATGACCGCCACTGCACGGGTGACCCAGTCGCCTTGTGACCACACGTGGGCCAGTCCGAATTGCGTTTCCATCGAAAAATCTCCAAAAAACAAATAGCTTAAAAACCAATGGCAGAAAGCGGTGGAAGCATTTTTGTATCAAAAATACCGCTCTTCACTCCAGCACGAAGTTGATGGGCACGTTGAACCACATGGCCTTGGGCTCGCCGTTCACCTTGCCGGGCAGGTACTTCCAGGCCTGCACGGTTTTCAGGGCCGTCTGGTCCAGGCGGTCGTAGCCGCTGCTGGTGCGGATTTCGGCCTGGGTGGCATTGCCATCGGTTTCAATGAACACGCGCACCACCACTTTGCCCTGTTCACCCAAGCGTTTGCTCAGGGGGGGATACGCCGGGGCCCGGTTGTTGAGGTAGTCGGCGTTGCTGTCGGGTAGCTGGATGCGGGGCGGTGCCGGTGGGGCCGGGGGCGCGGGTGGTGCCACGGAGGGTGGCGCGGGTGGTTGCGGCGTTGTCACGCCGGTCACGGCGTTGGCAGCTGGCTCGGCAGACAACACGGCCACGGGCATAGGAGGCGGAGGCAGCGGAGTGGGCTGGGGCTTTTGCTGTACCGGCTGGGGTTGGAGCTTGGGTTTGGTCTGCTGGGGTGGGGGAGGTGGGGGCTCGACCTTGGGTTGCGCAGGCTCGATGAACTGCGCGAGCACTTCCACTGGCACCACCACCTCCACTGCGCGGCGCAACTGCCCGCTTTGCAGGGCGTAAAGGCCAGCCACATGCATGCCCACCACGGCCACGGCGAGCGTGGCGTTGCGCGAGAGGCGGCGAGGAACGGTGGCCATGGTTGGAAACGGTGCAGAAACGGCAGACATGCGAAGCTTACTGGGACAACAGCGCAGCAGATGGCGCCCTGTGGTGTGGGTTGAGTGGTGTGCAGGCCGAAGGTTGATTGCTGCATTTTAAATGCGAATGGATCGCATTTGATGTGGGTGGGTATTGTTTTTCACTGAACAGGTGTGCCGGGCGAATGTCAGCGGGCGTGGCGCAGCCACACAGCGCCAGCGCAATGTCGAACTCGTCGCGCAACAGGCGGATGACATGCGCCACACCCACCGCACCCGCGTGGGCCAGCCCGTACACATACGGTTTGCCCACCAGCACGGCGTGTGCACCCATGGCCAGGGCTTTGAACACGTCGGTGCCCCGGCGAATGCCGCCATCGGCCAGCACCGCCATGTGGGCGCCCACGGCCTGGGCCACTGCGGGCAGGGCGTGGGCGGTGGGCAGGCAGGTGTCGAGCGTGCGCCCGGCGTGGTTGGAGACGATCACGCCCGCCACTCCGGCATCGAGCGCCTGGCGCGCATCGTCGGGGTGAAGAATGCCCTTCAGCAGCACAGGCAGCCGTGTGGTCTGTACCAGCCAGCGCACATCGGCCCAGGTGGGGGCGTGTTGCAACAGCCCCCCAATCGTCGACGCGTCACCTGGCGGGGTGGTGCTGCAGGAGTCTGTGGCAGGCAGGTTGACGGCGCGAATGCCGGGGGGCAGGCTAAACCCGGCGCGGCGTTCGCGGTCGCGGGCACCGTGTACCGGGGCGTCCACCGTCAGCACAATGGCCTGGTAACCGGCGGCTTCGGCGCGGGCCAGCAACTGCAGGTTGGCGTCGCGCCGGGGTTGCAGGTACAGCTGGAACCACAGGGGGCCAGGGCTGTCGCCGGCCGGGTCGCTTGCCATGCGGTGGTAAGCGTGTGCCACATCTTCCAGCGGCGTGCTGGCCTGTGTGCTCAGAACCAGCCCTGCACCCTGGGCGGCGGCAGCCAGCGCGGTGGCCAACTCGCCATCGGGGTGGGCCATGCGCTGGTAGGCCACTGGGGCCAGCAGCACCGGATGGGCGAGGGTGCGGCCCAGCAACTGCACCTGGCTATGGCCCCCTTGCAGGGGTTGCAGCACACGGGGCAGCAACTGCAGCCCCTGCCACGCTGACACATTGGCTCGCAGTGTCAGTTCGTCGGCCGCGCCACCTGCAAAGTAGGCCCAGGCGTTGTCGTCCAGTGCCTCGCGGGCAGCGGCTTCGTGGTCGGCCAGGTTGACGATGTGCGGGGGGATGGGCTGCAGGGTTTGCATGTTCAGGTCTCGGCCCACATGCGCAGCAGGTTGTGGTAAGTGCCGGTGAGCCTGGTGGCCTCGGCGGTTTCGCCCTCGCGCTGGCGCAGGGCCAGCAGGGCCATGTCCATGTCGAACAGCAGGCGGCGCTGCTCGTCGCTGCGTACCATGCTTTGCACCCACAGAAAGCTGGCCAGGCGCTGGCCGCGGGTGACCGGCGTGACCTGGTGCAGGCTGGTGCCGGGGTACAGCACGGCATGGCCGGCGGGCAGCTTCACGCCGCGTGTGCCGTAGGTGTCGCTGATGGTCAGTTCGCCGCCGTCGTAGTCGTCAGGGTCGTTCAAAAACACGGTGCATGACACATCGGTTCGCACGCATTCGGTTCCGCCGCCATCCATCGGTTTCAGCCTGATGGCGTTGTCGATGTGGTTGCCATACGTGTTGGCCGTGCCGCTGTAGCGGTTGACCCGCGGCGTAAAGATGCGCAGGGGCAGGGCGGCGCTGAAGAACAGCGCCGAGCGGTTGAGCCCACCCAGCACCATCTGGCTGATGGCCGTGGCCGCTTCACAGCCGTGCGGCAACTGCTCGTTGTTTTTTGCCGTGCGTGCTTGCGGCCCCGCGCTGTGGGCACCGTCTTCCCACGGAGCGCAGGACAGCAGTTGGCGGGCAGTGGCCAGTTGGTCGGCGCTGAGAATGTCGGGCAGGGTGATCAGCATGACATCAGAACCTGATGTTGGCCGTCACCTGCAACATGCGGCCCGCGCCGGGAATGTAGTGGCCTGAATACAGCGAATCTGCGCACAGCTTGTTGGTGATGTTGGTCAGGTTGGCCTTTATGGTCAGGCGGTCAAAGTCGAACTTGTATTCGGCCATCAGGTCGGCCGTGACCCAGCTCGGCACTTCCCAGCCCGGGTTGCGGTTGGGGGTCTGGCGCCCCCGGAAATTGAGGCCACCACCCACGCGCAGTTGGGGTGTGAGTTGGTAGGTGGTCCATACCGTGCCCGAGTGGTAGGGCGTGAGGCTGGGGCGGGTGCCCTGGCCCTCTGAGCCCGCCACACCCTCGTCGATGTTGGCCACGGGCATCCACATGTAGGAGCCAAACACCTCCCACTTGCGGCTTAGGCGGCCGGTCACGTCTACCTCGGCCCCGGCCACGTGCCGTTTGCCCGACAGGGTGACCAAATTCACCAGTGGGTCGGTGTTGCGCTCGTGCAGTTTGGTGCTGCGAAAGAGCGCAAAGCGGGTGGTCCACTGCCGGTCAGCCGAGTCCAGCTTGCCACCGAATTCGACGTTGATGGCCTGCTCGGGCGGGGTGTTGACGTTGGTGGCCCCCAGCGAATACGCGTCGCCCGAGGTGTTGAACGACGTGGCCGCTGAAGCGTGGTAGCTGTGCAGCGCGTTGGGCTGGTACAGCACACCCAGGCGTTTGCTGACTTCAGATACCTTCATGCGGTAGCTGGTGGTGGTGACAGGGCCTGCCGCGTTGTTGGGAATGGCGTAGGTGGCGTAATCACCTGTGAGGTGGTCGTAGCGCAAACCGGCCAGCACCTTCCAGTTCGGGGCCACCTGCACCAGGTCTTGCACGTACAGACCAAAACCTTTGGACTTGTAGCGGCTGGTTTCGCGCAGGGTGCGCAGGCTTTCGTTGATGGATGCACCGTCGTTCTCGCGGCCCACGGTGGTGGTGGGTTTGGTGAGCACCACGCCACCCTGGGCCGCGCTCAGAGCGCCGAAGACCACTTTTTCCTCCTGCGCAAAGTCGGCACCGGCTTGCAACTCGTGCTTGAAGCCCAAGGCCTCGAACTTGCCGCTGAAGTCGCTCTGCGCGTACAGGTTGTCCAGGTTCTGGACTTTGAGTTGTGTGCCGCGTGTGATCACCGTGTTCGGGCCAAAGGTTGCCAAACTGACCGCTGCGCCCCCGGGCTGTGTGGCCGCGGCGCCAAAGCGCACAGTGCCTGCGCGCTGGTCGCGCTCGTAGGCACCCTTGCGCACCTTGGTGGTGATCTCGTTGTCGCGGTCAAACCGGTGGGTGTGGCTCAGCGTCACATGGGTGGCCTGGCCCGCATTGCGGTCGCTGGCCATGCCGTAGTAGGCCGAAGGGTCCAGCGGCAGCACGGTGGTGGCGCTGGCGGGCGAGGCGGTGGTGGGGCGTATCCACGGCATGCCGTAATTCATGCCGTTCTGGTTGTCCAGGTGGTACAGGCTGGCGCTGAATTCGTCGCGTTCGCCAATGCCGTGGCGGTAGGTGGCGGCAATGCCTTTTTTGTCGATGCTGGAGCCCGCGCCGTTGTTGTCGGCCTGGGTGGCCATGGCGTTCAGGCGCAGGGCCGCGTTATCGCTGGTTTGGATGTTGAAGTCGCCCACTACCCGCTTGTAGCCGTGGCTGCCCACCGTCAGGTCCACCTGATGTTCGTCAATGAGGCGGGGCACCTTGTTGACCATGTTCACCGCACCGCCCGTGGAGCCACGCCCGAACAGCAATGACGCGGAGCCGCGCAGCACTTCCACACGGTCCAGCGCAAAGGTGTCGCGGTCGTAAAACGCCGGGTCGCGCATCCCGTCCACAAACACGTCGCCGGTGCTTTGCAGCGCAAAACCACGCAGGCGAATGTCTTCTTCACCGCCCTCGGCCGCCAGAAAGCTGATGCCACCGGTGGTCTTCAACACCTCTTTCATGGTGTCCAGGTTGCGGTCGTCCATCAGCTTTTCGGTCACGACGGTCACCGACTGCGGGATGTCGCGCAGCAACTGCTTGCCTTTGCCAATGGCGGTTTCGGTGGCGCGGATGCTGTCTTTGCCCTCAGGCGCTTCGGCCGCTTCTTTGACCGTCACGGTGGACAGGGTTTTGCCACCGTCGGCAGGGGCGGTTTGGGCCATGGCCCCCACCGAACCTGCCAGCAACATCGCCCCCAGCGGCAGCAGGGCTGCATGCGAAGAAGTGTTTTTGGTAGCTGAATAAGCTTGACCAGCAAGCGCTGAAGGCACTTTTTGGCCTGAATGTGAACGGCGAGGCATGGGGTGTGGTGTCCATCAGAGAGTTGTCGGCTGGCTGATGACACCCGCGCCAAACGGTGGTGCGCATGGCGGGTCAGTGGCTGGCTGGTGCTGAATTATTGCACGCAATTGCGAACCATTCTCAATTGATGAATGAGTCACACGCAGTGCAGTCCGCCGAACTCTGAACAGCCACAATCGTCACTCCGGTCAATGAGTGTGATTTGCAGGAGCGACAAACGATGTTCAAGAACCTTTCCCGCTGGTGGGCCAGACGCAATGCCCCCAACCCTGTGGAAGCCGCGCTGATGGCACAGACCGAAACCGCCGAGCAGGCCATGGTGGGCCTGGCCAAAGCCTTTGTGCTGGACCAGCAGCGCCGCGAAGCCGAGGCCCGCCGCTCCGCCAGCTTCCGCCGCTGGGTGATGGGTGTGCTGGTGGTGGGCTCGGTGGGCGTGTACGCCGCCCTGGCAGCCAAGGCACTGCTGCCCATGCCCGCTGTCATTGCGCGCGAGCCAGCAGTTGGGGTGGTGAGGGTGGAAGGGCAAATCAGTGCCGACGCCAAGCTTGCCTCCGCCAAACTGGTGGTGCCTGCACTCAAGCGCGCGTTTGAAGACGACAACGTGCAGCGCGTGCTGATATACATCGACTCACCGGGCGGCGCCCCGGTGGAGGCCGAGCGCATCATGGACGCGGTGACCGAACTGCGCAAAAAGCACCCCAAACCCGTGCAAGCCGTCATTGGCAACCTGGGTGCGTCGGCCGGCTACATGGTGGCCTTGTCGGCAGACGAGATCATCAGTGCCAAGTACTCGCTGGTGGGCTCGATCGGGGCCATTTTGCAAAGCTGGGACGTGCACCGCGTGCTGGAAAAATACGACGTCAAGGCCAAAACCTACGCCTCGGGCAACCTCAAAGGCATGCTCAACCCGTTTGAGCCAGGCACGCCCGAAGGCGAGGCCAAGGCCCAGGCGCTGGTGGACGAACTGGGTCGTCAGTTTGAAACCCTGCTGGTGGAGCGGCGCGGCAAACGCCTGACCCAGCCCGCTGGAACGTACACCACCGGCGAAGTGTGGGGCGGCCAAGACGCGCTGGCTCTGGGGCTGGTCGACAGCAATGGCACCCTGGAAACGCTGATGGCCCAGCACCCCGACCTGAAGCTGGTGAACTTCGGCCCCTTCGAGCGCAGCAGCGGCTTGCTGCCCGACTTTCTGCGCTCGTTCAACGACATCGCGGTGGCATTGACCGAGGGGGTGGCGCTGCTCAAAGGGCAGGCAGTTGCTGTGCCCCGCTGAAAATGGATATTTTTTATGCCTCTGGCGCTTGACTGGTATGGGTTTGTAGCTGCGAAAAATACAGGCCCATTCACACCAATAGGTCGCTCGCCACACCTTGCCAACCCACGCTGGCCAACTCCACCGGGGCATCGCTACCAGTGCTGGGGTACAACTCCCAGCGGTTTGCTGCGTTGCGCCTGAACACTTCCACCCGAGGAGTGTCGGTATCGATCAGCACGTATTCCTGCAGACTGTCCAGCAGCCGGTAGTGAGCAAACTTGCCACCCCGGTCAAACGCGGCGGTGCTGGGGGACAACACCTCTGCAATGAGCATGGGCTCGTTCACGCTGTGGGTGGTGCCGTCTGACAGGTCGGAGGGCTGGCAAGCCACCACCACATCGAGGTAAAAAAAACTGTTGCTGGCTTTCACCTGCACTTTGACATCCGACACAAATGCCCGGCACGGGCTGCCTTTGAGGTGCTGTCGCAGGGTGGATCCAGTGGCAAGTGTGGCCGCGTTGTGTTCCAACGTGCCCCCGGCCATGGCATACACCTCACCACCGATGAATTCGCTGCGCGTTTCTTGCGCGGCTTCCCACGCAAGGTAGTCGGCTGCGGTGAGTGGGGTGTGGGGCTGTGGAAGAGACATGGCCGGATTTTGGCACCAACCCAGCAAAAAGCCACCCACCCGCCCGGTGCACACGTTGGGCAGGTGGGTGGCTTTGGTTTGGACGTGGCAAGGTCAAGCTGCCACAGGCGTGCGGATGAGGTGGTCAAACGCGCTCAGAGCCGCCTTGGAGCCTTCACCAGCAGCAATCACGATCTGCTTGTAAGGCACGGTGGTGCAGTCACCGGCGGCAAACACGCCGGGCACGTTGGTGTGGTTCTTCGCATCCACCTCGATTTCGCCAAAGCGGCTGAGGTTGACTGTGCCCTTCAGAAACTCGGTGTTGGGCACCAGGCCAATTTGCACAAACACACCTTCCAATGGCACCAGGGTTTCTTCGGCGGTCACGCGGTCTTTGAAGCGCAGGCCGTTAACCTTTTCGCCGTCGCCGGTGATTTCGGTGGTTTGGGCGTTGACGTGGATGGTCACGTTGGGCAGGCTTTTCAGCTTGTTCACCAGCACGGCATCGGCCTTGAGCTGGTCGGCAAACTCCACCAGCGTCACGTGGCTGACGATACCGGCCAAATCAATGGCAGCTTCCACGCCCGAGTTGCCTCCGCCGATCACGCTCACGCGCTTGCCCTTGAACAGCGGGCCGTCGCAGTGCGGGCAGTAGGCCACGCCCTTGTTGCGGTACTCGGCTTCGCCGGGGCAGTTCACGTTGCGCCAGCGCGCACCGGTGCTGAGGATCACGCTGCGGCTTTTCAGCACGCCGCCATTGGCCAGGTGCACTTCCACCAGGCCGCCTTCCTGGGCGGCAGGCACCAGTTTGGAAGCCAGCTGCAGGTTCATGATGTCCACGCCGTAGTGGCGCACCTGGGCTTCCAGTGCGGCAGCAAACTTGGGGCCGTCGGTTTCCAGCACGGAGATGTAGTTTTCAATGGCCATGGTGTCGTTGGTCTGGCCGCCAAAACGCTCAGCCGCCACACCCACCCGGATGCCTTTGCGGGCTGCGTACACCGCAGCGGCTGCACCGGCAGGGCCACCGCCCACGATGAGCACTTCATACGGGTCTTTGGCCGACAGCTTGGCTGCGTCTTTGGCGGCCGCGCCGGTGTCGATCTTGGCCACGATTTCTTCCACCAGCATGCGGCCTGAGCCGAACGGCTCTCCGTTCAGGAATGTGCTGGGCACGGCCATGATCTGGCGCTCGTTCACCTCGGTCTGGAACATGCCGCCTTCAATGACCGTGGCCTTGACCTTTGGGTTGAGGATGGCCATGAGGCTGAGTGCCTGCACCACGTCGGGGCAGTTGTGGCAGCTCAGGCTCATGTAGACCTCGAAGTTGAAGTCACCGTCCAGGCCCTTGATCTGTTCGATCACATCGGCCTCCACCTTGGGTGGGTGGCCACCTGTCCACAGCAGCGCCAGTACCAGCGAGGTGAACTCGTGGCCCAGGGGCAAACCGGCGAAGGTCAGGTTCAGCGCGGGGCCACTCCCTTTTGCTGCTTCAGGGCGCACCAGGTTGAACGAAGGCTTGCGGGCGTTGGTGCCGTCAAACCGGGCGGAAATTTTGCCGCCAGAGGCCTCCACGATGTCGGCCAGCAGTTGTTTCACCTCCGTGTCGGTTTCGGTGGGTGCGGCGGGGTTGGCCAGGCTGGCCACCAGCTCGAACGGCTGGGTCACGCGCTGCAGGTAGGCCTGGAGTTGGGCTTTGAGGGTGTCGTCGAGCATGGTGAAGTCCTGTGAGAGAAAGGTTGAAAACGTTGAATGGTGTAAATATAGACGCTGGCTATTGATTTATCTATTTATAATTTTGAAAGCTATCAATAGTCAAAATCCATCGCCTGTTTGCGGTTGCATGGGTGTGCCGCAACAGGCGAAAAAAAGGGCTGCACCTGGCAGCCCTTGTGGGTGGTGGCGCTGGCCGGGGCCAGCGTGGGCACACCTCAGATCTTGCCGACCAGGTCGAGGGAAGGAGCAATGGTCTTGGCGCCTTCGTTCCACTTGGCGGGGCACACCTGGCCTGGGTTGGCGGCGGTGTACTGGGCAGCCTTCAGCTTGCGCAGGGTTTCTTTCACGTCGCGGGCGATTTCGTTGGAATGCACTTCCATGGTCTTGATCATGCCGTCTGGGTTGATCACGAAGGTACCGCGCAGTGCCAGGCCTTCTTCAGGGATGTGCACGCCAAACGCGTTGGTCAGTGCGTGGGTGGGGTCGCCCACCAGAGGGAACTTGGCCTTGCCCACGGCGGGGGAGGTCTCGTGCCACACCTTGTGTGAGAAGTGGGTGTCGGTGGTGACGATGTACACCTCGGCACCGGCTTTCTGGAATTCGGCGTAGTTGTCGGCAGCGTCTTCCACTTCGGTGGGGCAGTTGAAGGTGAAAGCGGCGGGCATGAAAATCAGCACGGACCACTTGCCCTTCAGGCTGGCGTCGGACACTTCGATGAATTTGCCGTTGTGGAAGGCTTGGGTTTTGAAGGGTTGAACTTGTGTGTTGATCAGGGACATGAGCGGCTCCGTTGAGGATGGTTGGGAAACAAACAAAGGGTGCTGGATGACAGCATGCAATGAAGTATAGGGATGTTCTATCGCATCAACGCTTTGTTATTCCTAAGCTATTGATAGCTTTTCTGTATTGGATTTACACGCGTTGGTCACAAGCGCGTGCGCAGCGAGCAGCATTGTTCTTGGTCAATAAACAATAGCTGCCTGTGCAATATCCATATGCTCAAAAGGCTTAAAAGCCTGATAATTTATCTTCCATCAGAAGGGGAACAGCCGGAAGCACACGATGGCCACCAGGGTGGGTGGCAGCGCGCCCAAGAACAGGCTGAGTGGCGATATCGCCCCCTCGTGGAAGGTGCCTTTCAAAATGGAGGCGCCAGCGGGGTTGGGGGCGTTGGCAATGATGGTCAGGCCACCACCCGTGACGGCACCGGTCAGCACGGCGTATTTGAATTCAGGTGTGAGCCCTTCCACCAGCGAGGCCAGGTAGGTCAGGGCTGCGTTGTCGGTGATGGCCGTCAGCGCTGTGGCCCCAAAGTAGACCGTGGTGGCATCCATGCTCAGCAGAGCAGGCTGCAGCCACCATTGCTGCATACCGCCCAACACCACCAGCCCACCCAGGAAGAAGGCCACCAGCAGGCCTTCGCGCAGGATCAGGCGTTCCTGGTAGGCCGGGTATGCCGTGGCCACGCCCATGAACAACAAAAAAATAGCAATGAATGCAGCAGGGTGGTGCGAAAAGACCACAATTGCCACAATAAATGCCAGATGCAACCACACACTCCAGGCAGGTACACCGGTGTAAGGTGACTTGGCCGAGTGGCCCATGGCATTCAGCTCTTTGGCAAACAGGAAGGTCAGCACGCCTGCGTTGATGAACACGGCAATGGCTGCTTTCCAGCCCACGTGGGTCAACATCCACACGATGTCCAGGTTCCACTTGGCGGCCACCATCAACACTGGCGGTGCAGCAAAGTTGGTCAGCGTGCCACCAATGGAAACGTTGACAAACAGCGCCCCTATCGCGGCGTATTGCAAGCGGCGCGATGCCTTGGCAAAAATGGTGTCCTTCATCAGCAAGGCAGCCAGCGTCATGGCCGCTGGCACGATGCCCAGCACCGTGAAAAAGAACGCCAGTGGTTTGGGCAAGGGGATCACGCGCACCAACCCTTGCACCGCCGCAGACGACACCTGCAGCACCGGCTTGCTGGCCGCCACCACCATGATGGCGAACACAAACAGCGGTTCGGTGAAGTTGCGGCCATCCAGGTAGGCCATGGCATTGCTGAAGCCTTCCAGCACGCCCATCACCGCCATGAACAACATGGCCCACACACCAAACACAATTTCCACCTCCGCCAGCAGGTGCCATACGCCAGCGTGGGCCGGGCGCGTGTGCGCCAGGTGCTCAAAGAACTTGGTCGAGAACGTGTGTATCAGTGCCAGGGCGAACAAGGCCGCTGCCACGGCTTGAATGGTGGTGGGATTCATGGGCTGTATGTCTCGTTGTGGGTTCCCGCACCGGCAGTGCAGGGCGGCGGATTGTAGGGTGCAACCGCGCCTTGAATACTCAAGCGCAATCAGGCGTGCAAGCGCTCGAACGGTAGGTTCTGCTTCACCAGGATCACGGTACAGGGTGCGTCCATGGCAACCTTGATGGGCACCGTGGCCACAAATCTTTGCATCTGAATGCCGTGAGTGGCTGCACCCATGACGATCATGCTGACATGGTTGCCTTCCGCATAGCGAACCAATGCACCTGCTACGTCGTTGGACTCAAGGACGTGAAAAGACGTTTGGTGACCTTCCAAATCCAGCGGCTCAGCCCACTGACGCAGCATCGCAAGATGCCGGCGGTGCACACTCGTTTCGCTGTGCTCGCTTTGGGTGCTGCTGGTATCGCCCGGCGATATGACCGTGACACACGCCAAACGGGCGCCGGGGCGGATGCCCAGCGACCGTCCGACGGCTTGGCGGAGTGAATACAGCGTGACGTCGGTCACATCGTGATGAGGCACCGCCACCATCAGGATGGGCACTTCGTCGATTTGCTGAGACGGCATGGGGCTGGGCTGGTAATGTTTGCCAGCTGCCTTGATCCATCGCTTGAAGTGTTCCTTGAAGCCTGTGCCCTGTGTTCTTTTCCCTCGGGCCGTTACCTTGACCTGCGTTGGGTTTGCCAGGTCCAATGCCAAATGGGCCGCCGATGGATACCTGAGGGCTGCCTCATGCTCCAGGCACTTGAGCACGACCTCTTGCAACCACTCGGGCAAATCAGGCCTGTGTGCACGCAAGGGCTTAGGGTCCATCCAAAGTCGTTGGCGCATTCCCCCGGCCGTGGTTGGTGCACCGAACGGCAATTCGCCGGTTGCCAACTCATAGAGCATCACGCCGAGCGCAAATACATCGCTGCGTGGATCGCCTCGAACGCCAACCACCTGCTCAGGTGCTATCCAAGCCGGAGAGCCGACTGCCTTGCGCAACTCTTCGGCCAGCAAATCAGGGTAGTGGGCATGACAAGACAGCCCGAAGTCCAGCAACACCGCTGAGCCATCGGGCTTGATCAGAACGTTGGCCGGTTTGAGGTCGAGGTGGCAGGCGTTTTGGCGGTGCAGGCTGTGCAAAGCACGTGCAATGGCTTCCCCCAACTGGGCGACAGTGCTTGCATCGAGTGGGGTGTGTGCGACGCCGGGTTTGGCAAGCCAATGGTCGAGGGTCTTGCCTGGCACGTGCTCCATGACAAGGTGCGGTACGTTGTCCAGATCACCCGCTGCCACAAACCGGGGCACATGTGGCCCGGTCAATACCTGCATCAACTGATGCTCGACTTCGAAACTGACGATGTTCTCTGCGCCATCACCCGCAGTCATGCGCGGGATTTTCATCACCATCGGAAAACCAGGATCGATGGCTCCCTTGGCGTAATGAACGGCGTAAATGTGTGCCATTCCTCCGGCGTGAATGCATGCGTCGATGACAAAACCATCGAGTTCCGCGCCGGGTTGCAGCAGTTTCATCGTCCTTCTTCCAGCCTTTTGGCAAAGTATTCGGGGAGACCGGCTCGACGCACTGCGGCGGCGGCACCGCGGTGAAAGGTCAAACGGCTCTGCGCCATGTCAAACAATGCGTACATCGTCAGCGGCTTGCCGTCCCGTGGTTGACCGACGGAGCCGACAGTGGCAATCCACTGACGGTGCGCCGGTGTGGGAATGGGTACCCCTGGCGTCGGCGAAAAAGCCATGAGGCCACGGCCATTGCCGCGGTAATAGAGCGTCTGCTCATGCACGTGTCCGCCAAACACGTAACGGATGTCTGGATCTGTGGTGGCAGCTTCAAGGCTGGCAAGCGCACTTCGGGTGTCATCCACATAGCGCCACTTGAGGGGTGTGTCGGCGCTGGCATGCACAAAAAAAGTGTTCCCCAGTTTGGCAGTCACCGGCAGATCTGACAGGAATCGACGTTGGTCAACGCTGAGCTGCGCGTGGGTCCATTCAGCGGTTGCTTCGCCTTGCAGATTGCTTTGTGCAGGTGGGGTCACGGCCATGGCATCGTGGTTGCCCTGAACAACCAGCGCACCTTGTGCGACGTATTCCTGGATTCGCTCGAGTACCGGTACCGGGTCACCCCCGTAGCCCACCAGGTCACCCAGAAATGCCCATTCCTGCGCTCCTTGTTCCGTGGCGTGCGCCAAGCAGGCCTCCAGGGCCTGAAGGTTGGCATGTATGTCGGAAAGCAAAGCCAGTTTCATACGATGCCCAGCGAAGATGTTTCAGTTGTTGCCCAAGAGTTCTTTGAGCGGTCGGACCGCTTCCGCACCCAGAGCATCGGTGAGCTTGGGGAGCAGTGCCACCAGATCATCTTTGTTCAGTGCGGCTTCCACCGCCAGATTCAGGCGAAACCCCCTGAGGCCCAATTGAGCTGACAGTTGAGTTGCCAAGCGTGTAGCCTGCGTGAACACCTGTGCGTCGGTTTTCAGGTCAGGCACGGCCTGGGCCACTGCGGCAGGATCTGATTGAGGTGCCGCTGCGGGTGGTTGGAGAAAACCTTTGGTCAGAAGGTCTTCAATGTCTGCTTCAACGATCCCCAGCCCTGATGTGGCCTTCAATACGTCGGCCAGCGTGCGCTGGCCATCGAACAGAATGAAAACGGCTCTTTGCCGAGCACTCAAGTCGGAAGAGCGTTGCTTGAATGCGTTTTGCCCTGCCTCAGTTTTGGCGTAGCGCATGGAGTTGGTCTGAAAGCCCCGAGGCAGGCAAATGCAAATTTATTTTTTATCAGCTTCTGCAGCAGCGGGTGCTGGTGCCGCAGCGGGAGCTGCTGCGGGCGCTGCAGCTGGAGCAGCTGCTGGCTCGGTTTTGGCTGGTGGGTGTTCTTCAATGCCGTGCTTCTCACCACCCATGTCGATATCGCCACCCTTCATGAGGATGAAGATGGCCAAAGCGGAGAAAACGATGAAACCCAGGAAAATTTTGATCATGATGTACTGAAGTTGAAAGAACAAAACCCACGTCGTGAGAGCATGGGTTTTGTTGATTTTGCCGATGATTCATGGAGGAGGTGGGATATCCCCTCCCGCCACTCAGTCTTGGCTGTAAATGTCGTTGTCTTTGGTTTCGCGGACGAACAACATGCCAATCACGAGGCTCATGCCTGCAATGATGATGGGGTACCACAGTCCGTAATACATGTTGCCGTTCTGCGCAACCATCGCGAAGGCAATGGTGGGCATCAGACCACCGAACCAGCCGTTACCGATGTGGTAGGGCAGGGACATCGATGTGTAGCGAATGCGTGTTGGGAACATTTCAACCAGCATGGCGGCGATGGGGCCGTACACCATGGTCACGTAGATCACCAGCACGGTCAAGATCATGATGATCTTCAGCTTGTCCACGCGGGCAGGATCTGCCTTAGGAGGATAGCCAGCAGCCTTGAGGGCTTCAGACACGTCTTTCTTGAAAGCGGCGATGTTCTTGACAGATTCTGCGTCGAACTTGCTGCTCACAACCGTACCCGTGGGCGCGGCGATTTCCTTGTCGCCGATCTTCACGATGGCGGGGCCTGCAGCGGCAGAGACAGCGTTGTCGTAGCTCACAGAGTTTTGTGCCAGGAAGCGCTTGGCGATGTCGCAAGACTTGGTGAAGTCGATTTCGCGGGCCACGGGGTTGCCCTGGAAGGAGCAGTCGCCAGCGGCGGCCGTCACCACGATCTTGTTTTTCTCTTGAGCTTCTGCCAATGCTGGGTTTGCTGCTTGGGTAAGCGCGCTAAACAGCGGGAAGTAAGTCAGGATAGCAAGCACCAGACCAGCCATGATGATGGGCTTGCGGCCGATTTTGTCGGACAAGGTACCGAAAATCACGAAGAACGGTGTGCCGATGATCAGGGACACAGCCACCAAAATGTTGGCGGTGGAACCATCCACTTTCAGCACGCTGGTCAGGAAGAACAGCGCATAGAACTGGCCCGAGTACCACACCACAGCCTGACCGGCCACCAGACCAAACAGGGCCAGCAGAACCACTTTCAGGTTTTTCCACTGACCGAAAGCTTCGGACAGGGGGGCTTTGGAGGTCTTGCCTTCAGCCTTCATCTTCTGGAAGGCGGGGGATTCGTTCATGGAGAGACGAATCCACACAGATACGGCCAACAACAAGATGGACACGATGAAAGGCACGCGCCATCCCCAGTCACCAAAAGCCTCTTCACCGACGATGGTGCGGGTGCCCAGAATGACCATCAGCGACAGGAACAAGCCCAAAGTGGCGGTGGTTTGAATCCAGGCGGTGTATGCGCCGCGACGGCCATCAGGCGCGTGTTCGGCCACATAGGTAGCGGCGCCACCGTACTCACCACCCAGTGCCAGACCTTGGAGCATGCGCAAGCAGATCAGGATGACGGGAGCGGCCACGCCGATAGACGCGTAGTTGGGCAGGATACCCACGATGAATGTCGCACCGCCCATCAACAAGATGGTGACCAGGAAGGTGTACTTGCGACCGATCATGTCGCCCAGGCGGCCAAAGAACAGGGCACCAAATGGACGGACGATGAAGCCAGCAGCAAAGGCCAACAAGGCGAAAATGAACGCAGCGGCAGGGTCAAGACCACTGAAGAACTGCTTCGCGATGATGGCTGCCAAAGAGCCGTACAGGTAAAAGTCATACCACTCGAACACGGTACCCAACGATGAAGCAAAAATCACTTTGCGTTCTTCGGCAGACATCGGGCGAATTTCAGTTTGCGCCATGAATAAGTCTCCTGTTAAAAAACAATTTGGTGCCCCTCGATGGACACCTGAGGGCTATTCTTGGAAGCGCGCCTGACGGTGTTCTGACGAAAACAGGCAGTTGCGATCCAAAATAATTACCCCTTGCTTACAAAATAAGTGGTAACCCTTGGTTTTCGTTTCGCATGGTGAATTCTGGGTTTTCCTTGATTTTGCTCAACTCAGTAGACCAATCGGTCGGGCCTGATTTCCTGCAGGATGGTGGTGGAGATTTCTTCGATCGATTTGGTGGTGGTCGACAACCAGCGGATGCCTTCGCGGCGCATCATGGCTTCTGCTTCGGCCACCTCGTGGCGGCAGTTTTCCAGCGATGCGTAGCGTGAGTTGGGCCGGCGTTCGTTGCGAATTTCGCTCAGACGCTCTGGCTGAATGGTCAGCCCGAAGATTTTTTTGCGGTGCGGTACCAAGGCGGGTGGCATCTTGCGGCGATCAAAGTCTTCGGGAATCAGGGGGTAGTTGCTGGCCTTCAGCCCGTATTGCATGGCCAGATATAGCGATGTGGGCGTTTTGCCGCTGCGGCTGACGCCCACCAAAATCACATCGGAGCCCGCCAGGTCGCGGTCGCTTTGGCCGTCGTCGTGGGCCAGCGAGAAGTTGATGGCTTCAATGCGGTCGTGGTATTCGCGGCTTTTGGATGCGTCAGAGAACCTGCCCACGCGGTGGTTCGATTTGATGCCCAGCTCGGCCTCCAGCGGGGCTACAAAGGTGCCAAACATGTCGAGCATCAGGCCCTGGCTCTGCTCGTTGATGACGGCCAGCACGTCCATGTTGACGAGCGTGGTGAACACGATGGGCTTGCGTCCCTCGACCTGCGCCGTGTGGTTGATTTCGCGCACCACGTTGTGTGCCTTGTCCACGCTGTCTGTGAACGGCATGCGGATCAACCGGTGGTGGGACTCGAACTGGTTCAGGATGGCTTTGGCAAAGGTTTCGGCTGTGATACCGGTGCCATCGGAAATCAGGAAAACGGTGCGGTTGGGCATGGTGGTGTGTTGAGTTTGCAAAGTTGAGTGGCTGGTGCTGGGGGGCAAAAGTGCCGCTGTGAACCTGACAGAATGACGCGGAAGGCTGGGGCTCGTCCGGTTGTGTGCAGAACGTTCACGGTGTTTCATCCAAATTTATGTCACCCATCGCATCTTTTCGGCCCCGGTTGCTTGACGATCTGAAAGCTTACACGCGGGCCAGCTTCTTGCGCGACTTGGGGGCCGGGGCCACCGTGGGCATCGTTGCATTGCCGCTGGCCATGGCGTTTGCGATTGCCAGTGGCCTCAAGCCCGAGGCCGGGTTGTGGACCGCCATCATTGCGGGCTTTCTGATTTCTGCACTGGGTGGCTCGTCGGTGCAGATTGGTGGGCCGGCAGGTGCGTTCATCGTCATCGTGTACGGCATCGTCGAGCGCTATGGCGTCGCCAACCTGCTGATTTCCACGGCCAGTGCGGGTGTGCTGTTGTTTTTGCTGGGGCTGTTCAAACTCGGCTCTTTGGTGCGCTATGTGCCGGTCAGTGTGGTGATTGGCTTCACCAACGGCATTGCTGTGTTGATTGCCCTCTCTCAGTTGCGCGACTGGCTGGGCCTGTCGATCGACAAGATGCCGGGTGATTTTTTCAGCCAGATCAAGGTGCTGGGCCAGGCCATGGGCAGCTTCAACCCCTATGCCTGTGCGCTGGGGGTGGCCTGTGTGGTGGGGCTGTTTGCCTGGCCCCGGCTGTGGGGCGTGGACTCTGCCTTTCGCAAGCGGCTCGACGGACTGGGCACCTTGAGTGCGTTGAAAGAAACCTCGCGCATGCCCGCGCCCGTCATTGCGTTGGTGAGCCTCTCGCTGGTGGCATGGGTGTTCAGCTTGCCGGTCGAGACCATCGGCTCGCGTTTTGGTGGCATTCCCCAGGGGGTGCCGGGCTTTGCCTTGCCTGATTTCAGCTGGGAAACCGCGAAGCAATTGGTGTCGCCCACGCTGACCATTGCCATGTTGGGTGCCATCGAGTCATTGTTGTGCGCGCGGGTGGCCGACCAACTGTCTGATTTCCCCAAACACGATCCCAACCAGGAACTGATGGCGCAGGGCGCAGCCAATTTTGTGGTGCCGTTTTTTGGCGGCATGCCCGCCACGGGCACCATTGCACGCACCGTGACCAACATCCGTTCGGGCGCTGTGTCACCTGTGGCCGGCATGGTGCACGCCGTCACGCTGGCGGTGGTGGTGCTGGCGGGGGCGCCTCTGGCCGCTCACATTCCGCTGGCGGTGCTGGCTGGCGTTCTGCTGTTTGTGGCCTGGAACATGGGCGAGTGGCGCGAGTTTGGCCGGCTGCGCCATTACTCCAGACATTACCGCCTGATGATGCTGTCCACGTTTTTTGTGACGGTCATTTTTGACCTCACGGTGGCGG